>Ga0209188_1000313_pt1 | contig 50517 bp, 32 predicted proteins | sample C_130625_EF_Meta_FD_187307 | JGI IMG/M metagenome (GOLD analysis project Ga0209188, IMG submission 187307) | Freshwater microbial communities from Lake Croche, Canada to study carbon cycling - C_130625_EF_MetaG (SPAdes) (version 2) | ecosystem: Environmental > Aquatic > Freshwater > Lake...
CCAAGGGTAAATATTATAGACATTAATGCTGTTGTAAATCCAGATGAGACAAGTGTTGATATTGTCATTGAATTTACTATTCTCAATACAACTGCTCCAATAAAACTAGAATTAACGCTAGAGAGAACACGATAAATGGCTACCAGTAATAAAAAGATAAATGTCACAACATTAGATTTTGATGACATTAAAAACAACCTTAAAGAATTTTTAAGTGGACAACAAGAATTTCAAGATTATGATTTTGAAGGTTCTGCCATGTCTGTTCTATTAGATGTGTTAGCATATAATACTCATTATAATGCGCTGTATAATAATATGGCTATTAATGAGATGTTTTTAGATTCTGCCAGAAAACGCAATAGCGTAGTTTCTTTATCTAAAATGCTTGGGTATTCTCCACGTTCTGCCACATGTTCAACTGCTACTGTTAGTGTAACATTTTCTGCTCCAGGAAATCCTGCCACAAATTTAGTTTTACCAGCATATACTCCATTCAATACTACAGTAGATGGAGTAAATTATACATTTTATACAACAGGTGCAGTTGGCGCTACTAGTTCTACTGGTGTGTTTACTTTTCAAAATATACAACTTACTGAAGGAACACCATTATCATTCAACTTTACTGTTGGTACTGGAAGCCGATACGTAATTCCAAATCCAAATGTTGATTTAAATACACTATCAGTAAGAATTCAAGAAAATGCATCTTCATCAGTTTATACTGCATTTACTAAAGCAGAAACTATTATTGGTGCCAATTCAACCAGTAAAATATATTGGGTAAAAGAAATCGATGAAGCTCTTTATGAAATAACATTTGGAGACAATAATATTGGAGCAGCATTACAAAATGGAAATATTGTACATTTAAATTATTTTGTTTCAAGTTTAGATGCACCAAATAAAGCAAGAACTTTTTCATATAGTGGTGGCACATTAATTGCAGGAGCAAATGTTAGTGTAACTACTACTGGTATTTCTTCTAATGGCGCAGCAGCTGAGGATATCGATAGCATTCGTTTTAATGCTCCGAGAATGTATTCCGCACAAAATAGAGCGGTTACTCCAGACGATTATAAAGCTATTGTATATTCATTATTTTCTGACGCAGCATCTGTAACATGCTGGGGTGGTGAAGATAATGTTCCTCCCGTTTATGGTAAGGTGTATGTTTGTGTTAAACCAAAAGACGCAAACAAACTTACAACAACACAAAAATCTGCATTAATATCTACAATTCTGCAGCAACGAAATGTAGTTTCTGTTATCCCAACAATTGTAGATCCAGAATATATTAATATTGGATTAACAACAACAGTATATTATAATGAACAAGCAACAGCAAAATCTTCTTCGGATATTGCTGCTCTTGTAACAAATACAATTAATGCATATAATGTTAATGAACTAGATAGATTTGATGGTGTATTTAGATTCTCTAAATTAAGTAAATTAATTGATAATTCTGATCAAGCAATTGTTAGTAATATAACAACTGTTTTACTACGTAGAGCACTACTTGTTCGCTATAATACATCAGCCCAATATCTACTTAATATTATTAATCCTATTTGGAGTTCAGGATCTCCTGAAGAATCATTTAAGAGCACTGGATTTTATATCGCAGGAAGTGATGAGATTCATTATCTCGATGACGACGGTATTCAACATGTTCGCTTGTTTAAATATGGCGCAAATGGTATTAAAGTTATTGTAAATCCAACAATTGGAAATATAGATTATAATAATGGTGTTGTAGATATTAAAAATTTACATATTACGGCTTTGGCAGATTTAGATTTAGAAATTTCAATACGCCCATTATCTAATGATGTAGTATCAGCATTAACACAAATTGTTCATATTGCACCAGAACATTTAAAGGTTGTAGCAATACCTGATGCAACAGCTTCTGGCGACCTACGTGGTGGTTATAATTATACCTTTACTTCTAGTCGTTCATAATAATGGCAATTAAAAAACCTAAAATATCATCCATAGTAGCATCTCAGCTACCTGAATTCGTCAGGGATGAATATCAAACATTCGTTGATTTTTTAAAAGCATATTACGAGTTTTTAGAAAATACTCAAGAAGATCCTGTAACTCTAAAAGATTTAGATACAACTCTTGATTCTTTTATCACTTACTTTAAATCTGAACTTGCGCAAAAATTACCATATTCTACAGTTGATGAGAGATTCTTATTAACAAGAATTAAAGATTTATACCTAGCAAAAGGTAGTGAATCATCATTTCGTTTATTATTCAGAATCTTATTTAATAAAGAAATTGAAATTGATTATCCTTCAACTCAGATGCTACGTGCTTCTGATGGTAAATGGAATCAAGACGTTTCAGTTTTTGTTAAAATATTAGTTGGTAATCCTCAGGATATTGTTGGTAAATTAGTAGACGTAGTTACTACAACCAAAGTTATTAGAGTTTTAGTAGATCGACGCCAATATGTTGAAGTTGAAGTTGATCGTGCAATTAGAATATCAGATAATGTCTATGAATTTATTTTAGATCGTAGATTTTTTGGAACAGTATCAGTTGGTGATACTTTAAGATATCTTGATAATAATAATAATTTAGTTTTTAATGGTATTATTTTACCAACCACATCAGCATTAGTTGTTGAAAAACCAGGAACTGGTTTTAAAGTTGGTGATCTTTATAATATTACAAACTTTAATGGTTATGGAACTATTCTAAAAGTTGCAGCAGTAGATGCATCTGGCGGTATAGCTCAGGGACAATTTATTAAATATGGTATTGGGTATACTACTGATTTTAGTTCTTCTATAACTTCGCAGAAAGGTCAAGACCTCTCATCAAGTATTGGAACTATTATTAATCGTGTAGATACTGCAACAACTACAATTAATCTACAAGGTACACTAAGTGTAACTAATAATTCAACAACAGTAACAGGTACCAGTTCTTTCTTTACTACTGAAGTTGCAGCTGGTGATTATTTATTTTTACCAAATGGTTATTATACTGTTAGTAGTGTTACTAACAATACGACTTTAGTATTAACATCTGCGTATCTTGGAACTACTCAATCTAGTTTATCTACTATTCAAAGAGCAAGACCTGGTGGTGGATTACGCAACTTTGTTAAATTAGGCATTGCTGAAAGCATGGCTGGTTTTTCTGAAAGTGGATCTATTAATACTGCTGATTATAATTTACCAGTAACTACTACTCTAACTGGGACACTTACTGCTACAAATGGTAGTCCAACTGTTACTGGTTCTGGAACTTTGTTTTCTTCACAAGTGGCATATGGTGATTATTTAACTTTAGGTTCTGGAACATATATTGTTTCAACTGTTAATAGTGATACTAGTATAACATTAAGTTCAAATTATACTGGCACAACTTCAAGTTCTCTAACATCTGTATCCAACTTACGCCCTGCAGGAATTGACGGAACGTATGCTGGTTTAACTATCAGAGAGTTTGGAATTAGTAGTGTTAGCTCAGTAACAACAGTAACTGAACCTGCCATTATTCGCGTATCTCTTGGATCTCTTGCTAAATATCCAGGATATTATGTTACTAATGATGGTTTCTTAGATGATGCTGTTTATATTCAGGATAGTCGCTATTATCAAGCATTTTCTTATGTAATTAAAATTGATCAATCTTTAAATACATATAAAACTATTGTTAAAAATTTAATACATCCATCGGGTATGGCTATATTCGGTGAGTATGACTTACGTAATGAATTTACAATTAATACTGCAATAGAATCATTAATCAAGATTCTTTCTATTACAGTAAATGATACAGCGAAATCAGGAACTAATTTAGAGATTAAAGATATCTCTAAAACTATAAATTCTGTTGTATATGATCATTATTTAAATAATGGGTATACTTTAGATGATGACACGGTAAGTCCAATTGATATTGTTGGAACTGACCTAAATAGAACATTACCGTATTTTAATATACAAAAACCACTTGGAACGCAACCTACCTATGCTGGCGCTACTGAAGATTCTACAGCAGCACCAACAGATTCTGGTGGAATTATATTGTTTAACCCATATGGAGAAGCAGGATTCTTTTTAAATGATTCTGGGTCATATGTTGGCGTACCATCTACATTCTAATTAAGGAGATATAATGAATTTACAAGACACATTTAAACCTACTGGCGAACTTGAAGTAGTAGTTCGAGATAGTCTAGGTAATATTAAACAAGCATTTAAAGCAAAAAATTTAGTTGTTGCAGCAGGTAAAACTTATATTGCTTCACGTATTGTTGGAACTTCTTCTAACATTATGTCCCATATGGCTATTGGCACATCAACATCAACTCCAACTTCAACAGATACGCAGTTAGGTACTGAGGCTGGTCGTGTTACTTTGGCTTCTGCCTCTAACTCTGCAAATGCTATAACTTACACTGCTACATTCCCAGCAGGCACAGCTACTGGTGCTATTACTGAGGCTGCAGTTTTAAACTCTTCTACTACTGGCACTATGCTTTGCCGCACAACTTTCCCAGTTGTTAATAAAGCAGCTGGTGATTCTATTGCTGTTACTTGGGTAGTTACAATTAGCTAATCGGAAAATATAAATGTCATCATTACTAAAATCTCCGTTAGACAATGCTATTGCTAGCGCAGTATATAATGAAATTCAAAACCGAAGCGCAAGATACTATTATTTCTTAGGGGAAACTTTACGTTGGACGGATGAAACAAATCCTCCAATCCCTGTTGATAGTTATTCGTATGAACTTGCGACACGTAATGAAATTATTACAATGAAGGGGATTAACTCCACTGATGTGGCTTTTGTTATTCCACGTAAAGACTGGGTTACAGGTCAAATATGGGATATGTATGATGACCAATATAGTACTGAAGTTCAAGGTATTAATTTAATTGGTGGAGGATATGGCTATTCATCAACTCCTACAATTACTATTACTGGTGGTGGCGGTAGTGGTGCTTCTGCTGCAGCAAGTTTAACTGATGGTGTAATAACAGGTATAACACTTTCATCTCGTGGTTCTGGATACACGTCTATTCCAACAGTTGCTGTTTCAGGTGGTGGTGGGACAGGTGCTATTGCTACTGCAGTAGTTACTATTGCTCCATCTGGTGCACAAAGACTAGAAGATACTAATTGCTATGTATTAACTGATGAATTTAACGTATATAAATGTTTAGATAATAATAACAATGCAGTTTCTACATATAAACCAGTTGGTACTGTTGTAGATCCAGTTATTATGCCAGATGGATATATGTGGAAATATTTGTACAGTATTCCAATTGCATTACGTAATAAATTTTTAACTGACGTTTATATGCCAGTTGTTAACTCAATTCGCTCTCAGTTCTATTCTGGTGGTGAATTATTAAATGTTAAAATTGATAATGCAGGTCAAAACTATACTTTTGCAAATATTAGTGTTTCTGGAGATGGATACCGCCCAGCAGATCCGCTATTATTGAAATCAATAACCCTGTCATCGGGTGGTACTGGATATACTTCAGGTGCCACATTATCTATTGCTCCTCCATTTAACGGAGCAAATACATGGGTTTCAGGTGTTGGTATCCTTCTTGGTCAGAAAGTTGAGTATAATAATAACCTTTATGAAGCAACAGTTTCTGGAGCTCTTGCTTCTCCAGGTCCATCCCACAAATCTGGTGTAGTTGCTAATGGCACTTCTGCTCTTAAATATATTGGAACTCGCGCAACTGGAACATTAACTGTTTCTAGTGGCGTTGTTACTAGTTATACTTTAAATGGGCAAGTATTCGATATTACAATTACTAATGGTGGGTTAGGATATAGTTCTGCGCCAACATTAACTATGGCTGGCGGTAGTGGTTCAGGATTTATCGGTCAAGCCGTAATGAATGGAACATCAGTATCTAGAGTTTATATTTCTGACTCTGGCCAGAATTATACTTCTTTGCCAACAATAGCATTTGGAACTTCATGGGCATCAACAACAGCAGTAACAGTCGGCCAACAGCTTTATTATTCAAATAGACTTTATACAGTTACTGTTGCTGGAACTACTAGTTCTACTGCTCCAACAATTACAGGTTCTGTGGCAACTATTCCAGTAACAAATGGTGGAGCAGGATATGTATCTTCTCCTACGTTTATTGTGAGTAATCCAGACGTTTCTTCTGGTAGTGCTGCTATTGTTACTGCAAATATTTCTGGTGGAGTAATTACTTCTATTACAGTATCATCAGGTGGAACAGGTTATATTAATATTCCAACAGTAACATTCTCAGGTGGTGGCGGTGGTGTAGGATTAGTTCTTGGAACACCTACTCTACAAACTGCTACTAATGGAACTGCAACACTAAAATATGCTGGCGTTACTGCAACAGGAACAGTTAATTTAAAATATGGTTCTGGATATTCGTCATTACCAGTCATAACTATTACTCCAGTTTCAGCAGGTAGTGGTGCTACTGGGTATTTTGTTGGTGTTAAATCTGAAGCAAAACTTACTCCATTAATTTCAAATGGCCAAATTACTTCTGTTAGTATTGATGATGGTGGCGTGGGTTATACTTATGCAAACTTATCAGTGTCAGGAGATGGAGATTCTGGACAAGTAACCGCAGATTTATCTCCAGGTGATATCAACACACTACAAGCAAATACAGAATTATTAACACCAGATGGTCGTATTATGGCATACCCAATTATTTCTGGTGGCTATGGTTACGGCTCAGATTTTCCAGTAACTATTACTGGTGATGGTACAGGTGCTTCTGCAATTGCCCATGTATTAAATGGTACAGTAAAGAAAATTGAAGTTATAAATTATGGTTTAGGATATAAATGGTGTAAAGTATCATTTGACCAAGGAAGTGGGGTTGGTGCGCTTGCTCGTGGTGTCCAAGCTCCATATGGTGGTCATGGTAAAGACCCAATTACTGGCATGTTTGCTAAAAGATTAATGTTTTATAGTAATATGTCCAAAGATACAAATCAAGGGTTTACTGTAAATAATGATTTCCGTCAATTAGGGATTATTAAAAACCCAAGACAATTTGGTGCATATGGTAACTTGGCAAGTAGCCTTGCTTCTGCTTGTTATGTTATTACAGCATATGTTGATACGGTTAATTTTACACAAGATATGCAAGTTCGTCTAGGCTCATCTACTGGTCCGTTATTTAGAATAGTAGCTTTGACTACAACTGGTGTTTTATTACAATCTCTTGATAACGCAGTTCCAGTTGTTGGTAATGTATTTTTAAATGCTGCAGGAAATACTTTTGCGGCATCAGGGGTAACTCCTCCAACAGCAGATAAATATTCAGGTAATATATTGTTTATAGATAATAAAGTAGCCTTTACCCCAACTGCGGATCAAAACGTAACACTGCGAACTGTTATAAATTTCTAACATAAATAAACAAATAACTTAAAGAGTAAAAGAATGCTAGATTTCAATACCGAACCGTATAATGATGATTTCGATGAAACTAAAAAGTTTTATCGTATTTTATATCGCCCATCCTTTGCGGTTCAGGCTCGCGAATTAACTCAAATGCAGAGCATTCTGCAGAATCAAATTAAACGCCATGGTGATGCTATCTTTAAACAAGGTGCCATGGTTATCCCTGGTCAAGCGTCTATTCAAACTTCCACGCAGCCTGGAAATGGTGCTGATTATGTAAAATTACAAAGTTTATATAATGGAGTAGCAGTTGAAACATTCCTATCTTCTTTACTTGGTAAAACTTTAATTGGTCAAACTACTGGTGTAAAAGCAACAGTTACTTTTGTGCAAAGCGCACAAAGTGGCGATCCAACTACACTGTATCTAAACTATATCGTATCAGGAACAGATACAACAACCAAAACTTTTGCTTCTAATGAAGTTTTAATAACATCTGATAATATATACTCAGTTGCAGTACAAAATGCTACAGGATCTACTGGAAAGGGTTCATTGGCCACCATTAATACTGGTGTTTACTATATTAATGGTAATTTCTGTTTAGTAGATTCACAAACTATTGTTCTTGACAAGTATACAGCAAATCCAACTTATCGTATTGGTCTTTCTATTAGTGAAGAAATTATTACACCAGAGCAAGACGAAACTCTTTTAGATAATGCTCAGAATTCATTCAATTATGCAGCTCCTGGAGCGCATCGTTATTATATTGATTTACAATTAACTAAAGTTGCAGTTAATGCTGTAACAGATTCTAACTTTATCGAATTGATTCGTGTTACTGATGGTGGTGTTAAAACTATTGTTGAAACCACTCAATATTCTTTAATTGGCGATGAACTTGCTCGTCGCACATATGATGAATCAGGCGATTATATCGTTAATGGTTTTGATGTTGATATTCGTGAACATCGTAATAATAATCGTGGGACATGGGCATCAAATGCTGCATATCTAATTGGTGATATTGTAACCTATAATGGTATTACTTACACTGCATTAAATTCTGCAACTTCTATTACAACACCACCAACTCATACATCAAGTTCTGCTTACGATGGTCCAGGTTCTACTGGTGTTAACTGGAACTATGATCTGGCTCCATTATATAATCGTGGTATTAATTTAAATGGTGATGAAACTAAACTTGCTGTTGGTATTGAACCAGGTAAAGGATATGTTCATGGATATGAAGTTGAAAAAACTGCCATAACATATGTTCCTGTTCCTAAAGCACGTGATTACGTTCAAGCAACTGCTTCAGTAATTGATACTACTATTGGTAATTATATGTTGGTTACCAATGTAAATAATTTACCACCAGTAGATACTTTAGATCTAGTATATCTATACAATAATATTACTGGATCAGGAAATCGTGGTGTTGCTACAGGAACTGCAGTTGGTACTGCTCGTATTAGATTTATGGAATGGCATACTACCCTTCCAGTTGGATCTACTGCAGTTTATAAACTTGGTTTATTTGATGTTCAAATGAATACTGGATATTCATTTAATGCTGATGTTAAATCTGTATATTACAGTCGTAGCAATTCAAAATTAAACTTTACTGCTGATATTAGTCCAGTTCTTACTCCATTAATTGGTTCTGTTACTGCTGCAGGAACTACTGTTACTGGTGTTAGCACATCTTTCTTGACCGATCTTAAAAATAATGATTTAATTCTTATCGGTGGTATTAATGGAAGCTATCGTAGGGTTGCTGGTACACCATCGGCTCAGGGTACTTTAGTTGTAGATTCTACAATAACTGTTACTGGTGCAACTATTGCTAAATGTACTACTCAAATTCTAGAATCAAATAAACAATCATTAATATATTCACTACCGTATAATGCAATACGTTCTATGCGAACTGCTGGTACTGGTGGAACTAATAATACTACATTTTATTGCTATCAGAAATTTACTCAAACTGCAACTGGAACATCAGTAACTTTAAGTACTTCTGGCACATTTGCGCCAGCAGCAGAACAAACAAATTATATTGTAGTTGATAATGATTCTACTGCTGGCGGTACAGTTATTACTCCAGTATCAATAACCCCTTCTGGGTCAACATGTAATATTGTTGTTCCTGCTGGTCAGTCTGGACGCTCCATTACTGTTATTGCAGCAGTTATTAGAAATGGTTCTGGATTTGAAAAAACCAAAACTTTAACTAATACTTCTGAAACCTTTATTACACAAACTGCTGCTCAAGCCAGTGTTATTTACTTAGATAAAGCAGATTTATTTAAAATTGTAAGTATTACAATGGCTCCAGGAGTTGCGTTTGGTTCTACTCCTTCTTCTGCTCAGTATACTGTTGATATTTCAAATAGATATACCATTGATGCTGGCCAAAGATTTAGCCATTATGACTGGGCAACACTAACATTAAATCCATCTTTTGCTGCACCATCAAACCCAATTAAAGTAACTTATCAATATTTTGAGCATGGCGCAGGCGATTACTTTGATGTTAATTCATATAGCGGTATTGATTATAAACAAATTCCTACATTATTAAGAGATGCTATTGATTATCGCCCACGTGTGGCCAATAAATCACTTGGTTCTAGAAACTTTACTGGAACTGGAAGTATTGTTTCTGGTGTTCCAAAACGTGGCCAAGCAGCAACAGCAGATTATAGTTATTATTTACCAAGAAAAGATAAAATTGCAGTAGATATTAATGGTAATTTATTTAATGTCATTGGAGTTTCTGCATTAGCTCCAGGATACCCAGCTGACCCTGCGTTAGGAATGGTATTATATTCATTAGACCTCTCTGCGTATACATTTACTGCTGATGCTAATAATATATTGGCTAGGAAAGTTGACAACAAACGCTATACAATGCGCGACATTGGCAAATTAGAAAGCAGAATTAATAATTTAGAATATTATACTTCATTATCATTACTCGAGCAAGAAACTCAGTCATTAAAAATTACAGATTCATCAGGTCTTGACCGAATGAAGAATGGTTTTGTTGTTGATAACTTCTCTGGTAGTAAATTAGCAAATAGTAAATCTCAGGATTATCTGTGTGCAATTGACATGGAAAATAATCGTTTACGCCCATTTTATACAATGTATAACGTAAACTTATTAGAAAAATATTCTAATACTGCTGCTCGTAATGCAGCGAATTACCAATTAACTGGTGATATTATTACATTACCATATACAACTACACCATTAATTACTCAAGTATACGCTTCTCGTTTAGAAAATATTAATCCATTTGCTATATTTACTTTCCTTGGTGATGTTCAATTAAATCCACCAACTGATGACTGGTTTGAAACAAATCGTTTACCAGATATTATTCAGCAAGTAGAAGGTAATTATAATACAATTTTAAATATTGCTGAAAAAGCTGGTGCTCTTGGAACTGTTTGGAATGCATGGCAAACTGAATGGACTGGTATAAGTGTTGTTGGAGATGTTCAATATACTGGTTCTGCTGCAGGTTATGCTCAGCAATATGGTATTACAAATGGTAATTTTAGTTTAAATGGTGGTTGGGGTAGATATGCTGGTAGTTATGCTACAACTCAAACTACAGCAACTCAGATTGGTCAATCAAGAACTGGAATTAATACAACTCTTGCATTAAAAACTGATTACGAGACTGTTTCAGATCTAACAGTATCAACTGCAGTTATTCCTTTTATTCGTTCCAGAAATATTCTTATTCAAGCAAAAAAATTAAAACCACTAACTAAATTCTATCCATACTTTGATGGTATAGATATTAGTGTGTTTTGCACACCAGCAACAAAATTAATTTATACACCAACTTCAGGCACTTTTGACTATACTACAAACGTAGGTGGACAGGCTTCTGAAGCTAAACGTAGAATTGCTGGGGATTCTCAAGTATGTTTAAATACAGGTGATGTTATTAGTAATGCTGGTAATACTGCATCTGCTGTTGTTGTGAATGTTTATTTAGATACTAGTAATGCATATTGTTTGAGTATTGTTAATATTAAAGGAACATTTAGCACTAGTGATATTATTTCTGGTTCTATAAGTGGTGCACAAGGAACTGTTGTTTCATTAACCACTCCCGCCAATTTAGTTACTACTGGTCGTGGTGATGTAGAGTTTTTATATAATATACCACAAACTGATGCAATCCGTTTTAGAACAGGTAAACGAGAATTTAGATTAGTTGATTCTAGTACTTATAGTGGTAATTATACTTCTCGTGGAATTGCATCTTATGAAGCTACTGGTACTTTAACAACTAAACAATCAACTATTAATGCAGTTAGAAACGCACAGTTGGTACAAGAACAGGTTAGTGATAATCAAACTATCTGGCAAAGTGAGACTAAATCACTGGGTAGCGGTGGTGTTTGGTATGATCCGCTGGCACAATCTTTCTTAATACAACAAAATGGTGGAGCATTCTTAACTTCAATTGATGTTTTCTTTGGAACTAAAGATACACAAATACCAGTTACATTACAGATCCGTGAAATGGTTAATGGATCACCTGGGAAGAACATTCTCCCCTTTAGCGTAGTAACTAAACGTCCAGAAGATGTGAGTTTATCTGCAAACTCAGTAACCATGCCAGATGGAACTCAGAAACCTAGTTATGATACACCAACTAGATTTACGTTTGAAAGTCCAGTTTATGTTCAAGATAATACTGAGTATTGTTTTGTTCTTCAGTCAGACTCAAACGCATATAATGTATGGATTTCTTACATGGGCGATCAAATTCCTGGATCTGGAAGAACTATTTCTGAACAACCATATGCTGGTGTAATGTTTAAGTCTCAGAATGCTTCTACTTGGACACCTGATCAAAATGCTGATATTAAATTTACTATAAATCGCGCAGTATTTAATACTTCTGTTATTGGTTCTGTTGACTTTGTTAACGATGTTCTACCATATGATACATTAGATATTGATCCATTCCAAACTACTTCTAGTTCTAACGTAGTTCGTGTTTGGCACTATGACCATGGAATGCCATCGGGGTCAACTGTAGATATTTCTGCAGTTAACTGCAATGATCCAGGAACTGGAACTATTACTGCTTCTACTTCAAGCACTACTGTTACTGGCGTTGGAACATTATTTAATACTGAACTGTCAGTTGGATCAAACATCTATAATGCTCAAGATGTATTAATTGGTTCTGTTTCTTCAATTGCAAGTAATACGTCACTAACATTATCTTCTAATGCTGCAGTTGCTTGCTCAGCTGGTTCTACATATCAGTATGTTGCTCCAGTAAATGGAATTCCTGCAATTCAGATCTATGGTACTCATACTATTAGTAATGTAGACAGTAATTGCTATACTTTTACTACAAGTTCTAATGCAACATCGAGTGGATATACTGGCGGAACATTTGTAAAAGCTAACAAAAATATTCAATATGATATTGTAAATCCATATGTTCAGATTCAGACTTTCTCTGATACAATTACATCATTCTCTGTTAAAACAACTTCTGGTAAATCAGTTGATGGATCTCAATCTGCATATGTTATTGATTCAGGATTCTCGCCAGCTTTGATTAAACAGAATAATACATTTTATACACCAAGAATGATTTGTTCAGAAACTAATGAAAGTGTTTCACTCTCTGGTGCGAAATCCGTGACGTTTAATGCTCAGTTATCAACTACAAATAATTCAGTATCTCCAATTATTGATACAACTCGTACTAGTTTAATTGCAATTAGTAATAAATTAAATGCTCCAACGCAATCTAATACTAACGTAGATCCACTTGATAGTATTACTGCTTTTAGTTATTCTACTGGTGCTTTTAGTTTTTCTAACTCTGGATCTGCTTGGGTAGCAAGCACAGCGAAATCTGTTGGTGATCAGGTTTATTATAATAATAATCTTTACGTAGTTACATTTGCTGGTACAACAGGAACTACTGCACCTTCTCATACTGCTGGTACTTTAATTAACGGAACTGCAGTATTATTATACCAAGGATATCCTGGAATTATAACATCTACAGTTTCTGCGGTAAGAACTGCAATGGCTGGTATTGGTATTGGTAAATATGTAACTATTACTGGTTCTACCACTAGCGGTAATAGTTCAACATTCTTAGTTACTGGTTTTTCTGATGATGGCACTACAGCTACTTTAAATATGGCAACATTATTTACTGCTGAAGCTGCAATATCAGGTACTACTGTTACTTCTAGACTACTATTCTCTGACGAAATTACTCCAGTTGGAAGTTCTACTATTAGTAAATATGTGACTAATCCAGTTAAATTTGCAAACGCTTCTACTTATACACGTGTTATGATTTCCGCAAATCTTCCTGCTGAGTCTAATGTTGCTGTATATTATAAGACTGTTACTGGTGATGCTGGAAGATTATCTAACATAAGTTGGACATTAATGACTCCAGATTCTGCTATTGTTAAGGTTGATAATGGAAATCCTACTTTTAGTGATATTACTTATACTTTAACAGGAATGCAGTCTTTTGATACTATTGCGGTTAAACTTGTTATGACTTCTACTAATAGTTCAGCTGTTCCTATTATTAAAGATTTTAGAGTTATTGCTTGTCCATAATGACTGATTTTTTAAAAGTTGAAGGACACAACAGTTTAGTTCGAGATGTTACTACTGGTGCTATCCTAAATAATAATAGAACTGATTATGAAGAATATCTCTATAATAAGCGCATGGCAGAAGCTAGAGAAGCGGAGATATCTCAAAATACAGAAGATATAAAACAAATAAACAATGAATTACAAGATATAAAAAAGTTGATAATTCAGCTTTTATCTAAATAAATAGGATTGATTAAGGAACTTACATGGCTAATATAACATCAGCATCTATTACACTAAGAGGTACTAAAGGTAGTCCTCTTACAAATACTGAAGTTGATAATAACTTTAGTAATTTAAACACTGCTCTAGCAACTGGACTCACAGCTGCTAGCTATACTGCAGCAGACGTTTTAACCAAATTACTCACAGTAGATGGTACCACTTCTGGTCTAGACGCTGACTTTGTTCGCGGATTAGCCACTGCTACTACGAATACAGCTAGCACAATGGTTTCTCGTGATGCTTCTGGTAATTTCTCTGCAGGAACTATTACTGCGAACTTAACTGGTACTGCTTCTATTGCAGCTAGTTTAAATTATACAGTGGCAATTGCTGGTGGTGGAACTGGTTCCACTACTCAAGCTGGCGCACAAACCAATTTAGGTTTAGTTCCTGGAACAAACGTACAATCATATAGTGCAACTCTTGGTGGTTTGGCAGCTGCTGGTTCTGCAGCTGATACTGCCCCATATTATACTGGTGCTGGCACTGCATCTACTCACAGTTTTACTGCTTATATGCGTGGTTTGGCAGGATCTGCTGCAGCGATTAACGCTAGAAGTACATTAGGTTTAACAATCGGTACTGACGTACAAGCATATTCTGCCAACCTTTCTGCTCATGCATCAGTCTCTTCTGGAATTATTGCACAAACTGGTGCTGGTTCTGCAGCTGGACGTACTATTACTGCAGGCGGTGGTATTTCTGTGTCTAATGGTGATGGTGTTGCTGGTAATCCAACTATTTCTGCGGCAGTTACTTCTGTTCAAGGTGCAACTGGTGCTGTTGTAGTTTCTGTCCCTGTTACTTCTGTTCAAGGTGCAACTGGTGCTGTAACAGTTACTAATATTAGTGGATCTGCTGGATCTGCTGGATATGCTACATCTGCTGGTTCTGCTGGTTATGCTAGTTCTGCTGGTTATGCTAGTTCTTCTGGCGGTGGTTGGCCAGGGAATTTAAGTGGGTTTTATAATAACTTAGGTAACTATGGCAGTTTCTTTGATGGAGTTGCCAACTGCGGAGGGTTTGGACTATATAGCGCAAATGATGTTCAAGCCGTCTTGGGAAGATCAGGTAATTCTGTTAGCGTCAATATGAATTGTAATTGCCGTTGTAATTGCTAATTCTATTTACTATAATAAACTAGATTAAAATAATAGGAAAATAACAAATGGCCAGAAGAATTAAACTGATATTCTCAGATAGTGATTTAATTTTTAAATTACCACAAGAAGATGTTACTTACAACTTAAATGTCACATCAACTGAAATACAATTTAAAATTTCTATAGAAGATAATTTTAGTGAACCATATGCCAGTTGGACATACCTTAACTGTACACTAAATTTAGATACTGTAAAAAACATGAATCGATTTCATTCAAATATGTTAGTCGGTGTAGGATTTGCCTCTAATGAATTTTTAATGGAGCAGAAAGAAGAACATCGTATTGTTGGAAATGCTAATTTAGTTGATATTTCTGCATTTTCAAAAACTAAGCGAATACAAAATATAGCTTCGAAACGCTTGGCTACTGCTCCGATACGTTTATTTATTTATGTAAGAGATCCAAAAGATACATTTGAAGATTGGGATATTTTAGTCCACGTTCCAGCCAAAAATCATACATTTATAACAAATGTGCTACAATGGGAAGGTCCAGTTGAATTAACTGAATTTAATCATGCTATAGAATTACCTGATGCGATTACTTCTGAAGAAGATACATCGTATAATAATCCTGACTATTACAAATTTAAAGTTTTTGCTCCAGCATATAATACTGAATTAGAAGCCGAACCATGTGTGGGAGTAATTGATAGAGCTAGGATTTATATGAAAGATGGGGAAGGTAGTATTAGAGTATTGAAATCTTCTGTAGAATCAGGAGATAAGATTATTGCTAAGGTTGGTTTTGGCAACTATGTAAGATTGCATAGTATTGAGAAACAACTATAATAATGTCATTTATTAATGAGTATTTGATAGAAATAAATGAGTTTCCAATATTTGCTAATGGCAGTTATACGGTAAAAGATTATTTTTATTATAATTCAAATATTAAACAATATGATCATAGGTGCTTAATTGTACCAGTATCAAAAGTTTTAAATAACACTGAATTACCATCAGAAGATATAATAAAAAAATTAATAAATAATAATGTGCCTATAATGACTAGGTTGATTGATTTAAAAGACGAAACAGAAACTTGGATTTTTAACACGAAAAGTTTAGAGGAAATAAAAAATGACTAAGCATGTAAAATGGGTTATCGCCCACGAACCAATCGGTTTGTTTTTGAAAGTAGCAGAAACATTCTCTGCAGAAGTTAATGCTAAAACAAATGGTGCATTTGATATAGAAGTTCTTTCATTAACTGATTATACAAATAAGTATAATAATGGTAAGAAAATTACTAAAAATGAACTTATGCATTTAGTTGACACAGGTGCAATTGAAATGAGCCATATCTATACTACTTGGTTAGCTGACTATAATAAAGATCTACATGCATTAGATCTACCATTCCTATTCCGCGATCATGACCACGCTGATCGTGTTTTAGAAGGTACAATTGGTGTTGAATTATTAGCTGGTGTTGCTAAGAATTCTAATACACACGCTATGTCTTTCACTTACTCTGGTGGATATCGTGTTGTTCCTGCGAACTTCCGTGCTGACACTGTTGAATCATGGCAAGGTCAAGCAGTTCGTACATCTCGCAGCCCAGTTGCTGTTGAAACTTTTAAACTTCTTGGTGCAATTCCAAATAAAGATATCGCTCTTGAAGAAATGAATCAAGCTGCAGATGCTGGTATAATCTCTGCTGGTGAATCTACATATGTTCGTATCTTCCCACTACAACAGAATGAATCTTTTAAAGTTGTTAATGACACTGCTCATAGTTTGTTTTTAACTTCTATTATCGTTAATCAAGATTTCTTTAAACAGTTTGATACTGAAACTCAAGAAATTATGGCTACTGCTGCTTTTAATGCTGCTCGTAAAGAGCGTCGTGAATCCGTTGCTGATATTCCCAATATTCTTGCTGAATGTGAATTTAAAGGTGTTGAGGTTGTTCGTATGTCTGCTGAAGAAGAAACTAAGTTTAAAGCTGTTACTTCTAAAGTTTACGATAAATTTGCAAATTATTTTACTCCAGGTTTAGTACAAAGTATCCAGTTGAATTAATCAATATGTTTTATTAAGAAGCCACTGCGGTGGCTTTTTTTTCACCTATAAATAGTTATATGATTTTATATTATAATATCCATGCTGTGCCTGATCTCATTAGAATGAAACATCAGAATATTCCAGTGTTTTTATCTGAAAACTATTCAGATAAATTATTCAATACGTATGAACAGTTTGGCTTAAATAAACATAATGTTATCTATGATCGCACAAAAAATATACCACACTATCTCAAAATAACTCCAGATTTACATCCAATGCCAGGTGTAGTAAATGATTATAATAAAACATTTTGGGAAATAACAGAGACTAGATGTAAAGAATTATTAAGTTTAGAAAAACCAATTAATGTTATGTGGTCTGGTGGTATTGACAGTACATTTATTCTATTTGCATTAAAATATTTTTCTAATGATCCCGATCAAGTAAGGGTTTATGGAACTTATAATAGTATACTAGAGTCTGGTGATTTATTTGATACCTATATTAAAGATAATTTTAAATTTGAAATTAAAGTTGGAACATACAATAATCATAATTATCAAGACGAAACTAGCATTTATGTTAGTGGTATGTGTGGTAATCAGTTATTTGGTCCCACAGATGATTTTTTTGCAACTGGGGATACTGCAATGTTTCATCACACATTAGGTACACCAAAAACAATTTATGAATCATATGAAAATAATATAGATCCAGTATTATTAGAATTTTTAAATCCAATTATTAAAACTTCTCCTAAGAAACTTGAGACTGTTTCTGATCTTAGATGGTATTGTATTTTTAACTTAGATTGGTACACTGCAATTTATGAACATAAGACTCAAATTCCATTGGATAAAGTAAATAGATTATACAGCTTTTTTAACTCAGAGTTGTTTCAAGAATGGGCTATAAATACTAAAGATCCTTTTACTAAAGTTGAGGGTAATCCTTTAACACATAGATGGCAAATGAGAGAGATACTAACTGAACTTATTGGAGATCCATATTATAGTTTACATAAAGATAAAAAAATATCTGCATTTTCAACGCCAAATCCAAGCTGGCTATTTTTATTAAATGATTATCATAACATATACTATTAGGAAAAAAATAATGGCGCAATTTGATATAACTGTAGTCAACCCTATTACAAATGAAAAACGTATTGTTCAATATGATAATACAAATAACAAACTTACATGGGATGGCGAAAATATTTTACCAGAAGCAAAAACAACAATAGAGCAGCCCCAAGTAAAATTAGAAATAAGTAAAGAACCAAAAGTTGTAAAAATTTTATTGGGTCTTTCTTGTAATTATGAGTGTAGTTATTGTAATCAAAGATATGTTCCACATGCTGAAGAAACTAATCCATCTGATGTTCAACCATTTGTAGATAGAATGTCAACTTGGTTTGATGGAGGAGATGATGGTAAGGGAAAGGGAACTCGTTTTGAATTTTGGGGTGGTGAGCCACTAGTATACTGGAAAACTCTTAAACCTCTTGCAGAAACAATTAAATCTAAATACCCTGGCACTAAATTTAGTATGATTACAAATGGATCATTACTAGATGATGAAAAAAATGAATGGTTAGATAAGTTAGGATTTTCTATTGGATTCTCTCATGATGGACCAGGACAACATGTTCGTGGTCCAGATCCTTTTGATGATGAAAAATCTAAACATGGAATTATTTCTCTGTTTAAATTATTTGCTCCTCAAGGTAGGATAAGTATTAATACAATGCTTAATAATAAAAATTATGATAGAATTGCAATTGAAGAGTGGTTTATTAATTTAATTAAAAACAATATAGGTGAACACTACGTTCAATATCTTCGTATCGGTGAAGGGGCATTTGTTGATGCTTATGATGAGGGTGGAGAAAGCAGCTCTTTAAAAACAGAAGAAGAAGAAATAACATTTAGGAGAGAATCTTTAAATCAAATTCGTTCTGGTAAAATTAAACATTTTACTATTGTTCCTGAAAAAGCACTAGAATTTATTAATACTATCAAATCTGGCACTAGAAGTGATACTCTTGGTCAAAAATGCGGAATGGATAAGAAAGAAAATCTTTCTATTGATCTTAATGGGAATGTTTTAACCTGTCAAAACGTATCAACAGTTTCAGTTAATCCTTCTGGTATTTCTCACCACCTTGGAACAGTTGATAATTTAAAAGATATTGAAATTAAAACAGGAACTCATTGGAGTGATAGAGAAGAGTGCCCAAAATGTCCTGTTTTACATATTTGTAAAGGTGCATGTTTCTTTTTAACTGGGAATTTATGGGAAACTACTTGTAATAATGCATTTAGTGATAATCTTCCAATCTTTGTTGCTACTATAGAAGTTCTAACTAATGGATGGTTACCCATCTATATAGATGGTCCATTACGAGAAGATCGTAAAGATATCTTCTGGTGGGTAAATGGCAAACCAGAAAAAACACGTAAAGCCAAAAAAATTATTCCAATTACCGCAATTTAATACTGCAAAACCCAATTTACACATCTTATAAATAAAGAAGTAAGATAAATAACATAAGGAATTCTGATGGCTGAAAGGATAAAACTGGTCCAAGGGGATAATCTACCTTATATCAGACTCACCCTTAAACATGCAACTGGGCTGCCCATAGATGTTTCTGCTGCCACAGTACAGATGTTTTTTAGAGCAAAAGGTTCTACCACGATTCTTTCTACAATAACATGTACTAAGCCAAATGGTGGAACTGATGGGGTAGTTATTTTCAATTTTTCTGGAACTTCACTTAACGTAGATCCAGGATATTATGAAGGTGAAGTACAATTAAATTACGCTGGTACTATCCAGACAGTTTACGATACGCTTCAGTTTCAAGTAAGAGCACAATTCGCTTAATTAATAGGAGATTTAAATGGAACAAATTAATGCACAAGATAAGATGTACAGCGGAGTTATTGGAACTTCTAATTCGTCTGAAAGTGCCAATGCAACTGGTGTATATACAGCAACATGTTTAGATAAAGACGGTAATCTAAAGTGGACTGACACTTATAAAAATATCGTAACAACATACGGTAAAGATATGTTGTTAAACACAACTTTTAGAGCACAGACTGCTTCTTCATTCTACCTTGGTTTGTCTAAAGGTTATAAAGCATTATCAGGTTCAGTTACTAGTACTACTTCTAGTACTGCAGTTACTGGTACTAGCACTACACCTACTACTATTACGGCTACAACTCCAACAGTATCACTAGGTTCTGCTACTGTTTCAGTTACTTCTAACGTAATTACAGTTTCTTCTACAACTGGTGTTCTACCTGGCATGGCTGTTCAATTCGGTTCAGCAATTACCAGCTCATCGCTTGCTGCTGCAACAACTTATTACGTATTGACTGTACCTTCTGCAACTACTTTCACTGTTTCTCAGGTTCCAGGTGGTGCTGCTTATGGTGGTACTGGTTCTGCTACTTCAACAGTTACATTTACTTCTAATACTATTAGCGTTACTTCTGCAACTGGTATCGCTCCAGGTATGACAATGTGGGTTACTGGTACTTCTACTGGTGGTTTATCAGGCGCTACTCTAACTCTTGCTTCTGCTGCAACTATTACTTTAACAGGTACTATTGCTCTAACATCTCAAACTGTTTCAGTTACTTCTAACGTAATTACAGTTTCTTCTACAACTGGTGTTTACGTAGGTATGCCAGTACAGTTCGGTTCAGCAATCACTAGTTCATCACTTGCTGCTGCAACTACATATTACGTAGTTTCTGTTCCATCTTCTACTACTTTTACAGTATCACAAACTGTTGGTGGTGCTGCTTATGGTGGTACTGGTTCTGCTACTTCAACTGTAACTTTTACTTCTAACGTAATTTCTGGTTTAACTACTACTTCTTTAGCTGTTGGTAACCCAGTTATTTTCAACACTACTGGTAACGGTATTACTTCAGGTACATATTACTGGGTAACTAATATCCCAGCTGCTGGTTCTATTATGGTGTCTACAACTCCAGGTGGTACTAACGTAACTTTAACTGCTGGTTCTAACACCAACGCAACTACAACTGTTACTGGTACTAACACAAAGTATTATGTAACTCAAGTTTCTGGTACTACATTAACAGTTTCTACAACTGCAGTATCACCAGCTTCTTACACTACTTCTACTGGTGTATTGACTACAACTTATACAACTGGTGGAGTATGGGGAACTACTCCAACTCTAACTTCTACTTCTGCTACATCTATTGCAGTTATTTTTACCACTTCTTTCTCAACTGAAGTAGCTGTTGGTACTAAGATCTATGACTCATCTTATAACTTGATTGGTACTGTTTCTACTCTTGGTGGTGACTCAAACATTACTTTAGCTGCTAACGCTGCATTTGCTGTTACTGCTGGTCTTGTTTACGCTGATCCTGCTCAACTAGCAACTGATACTATTTTGAGCGCACCACGCTGGCAAGAAGATTTAAACTACGCTGCTGCAACTAGATCAACTCCATCTTTCAGCGCATCATCAGCTGGTTCTATGCAGACTTCTGCTGCAGCTTCTTTTTCAATTAATGCTACCACTGTTATTGGCGGAACATTCTTAATTGGTGGTTTGACTCAAAAGGGTTCTACTACTGCAGCGACTGCTACTGGTGCAGCTACTACAGGTGTTCTTTACTCTGCGGGTAACTTCTCTGGTGGTAACAAATCTGTTGCTTCTGGTGATACATTAAACGTAACTTACACAGCATCTGTATAATAGGGGATTAAAAATGGCATTATTTAAAAAAGAAGATAAAGTTAAAATCAAATATACTACACTGGAAGGTGTAGTTGAAGGTGCTGAGATCGATCAAGAAACATTTGAAGTAATGTATTTTGTTCGTTATACTGATCACTTTGGTTTAGAGCAAACTCGTTACTGTGACGAAAGCCAATTAGAGGCTATTTAATAAACGCTCTGAAAGGAGTGTCTGATGGCTCTCGTTATTGCTGATCGTGTTCAAGAAACAACTACATCAACAGGAACTGGTACACTAACACTAGCTGGACCAGTTTCTGGTTTCCAATCGTTTGCTGCGATTGGTAATGGAAATACAACTTATTACGCTATTGTCTCTGGTACTGACTGGGAAGTTGGTATCGGAACATACACATCTTCTGGTACTACGTTAAGTCGTGATACAGTACTATCTTCTTCAGCTGGCGGAAGTACTAAAATAACTGTGGCTTCAGGTGCCACGGTATTTTGTGATTATCCTGCTGGTAAAGCAGTTTATCAAGATTCTACTGGTCTTGTTTCTGTACCAACATTATCAGCTACGGCTTCTACTGCTGCCTCTGCTAATAAGGGAGCTATTAATTACAGTACTTTAGGTTATTCAGATACCAATATCTTAGCATCTTTTGCTTCAAGTGTAGCTGGTTATAACCAAATGATTTTGCAAAATACGTCAAATGATGTTAGTGCTTCTACTAACTTTATTGTGTCAAATGACGCTGGAACAGCATCTACAAACTATGGTGAGTTTGGTATTAACTCATCAACCTTTTCAGGAACAGGTTCACTTGGTAGTCCTGGCGCTGTTTATTTAACTTCCGCATCTACTGATTTAGTTCTTGGTACTGTTGGCGCAAATTCAATTCGTTTTGTAATTAATAGTGGTGCTACTGATGCAGCAACCATTTCTAGTGCTGGTTTGTTAACTGCTAATAGCTTTGCTTCATCTTCTGCAGCAATTACTGGTGGCACAATAAACGGCACAACAATAGGTGCTTCCACAGCTTCTAGTGGCGCATTTACATCACTATCAGCTACTGGCACAACAACTCTAGCAACATCATTGAGTGGTTTATTGAAAGCTACGAGTGGCGTAGTAAGTGCAGCAACAGCAGGTACTGATTATGTAGCAGTGGGTGGTGCTTTAGGTATTCCATCTAGTGGTACTGTTACCAACTTAACTGGTACTGCTTCTATTAACATCAATGGTACTGTGGGAGCAACTACTGCTTCAACTGGTGCATTCACCACACTATCAGCTACTGGTGTTATTACTTCTACATTAGCAACTGGAACTGCGCCATTCACAGTAGCTTCAACCACGCAAGTAGCTAATTTAAACGCTGCTACAGCAGGAACGGCTACCTCTGCTACAACAGCAACAAACTTAGCTGGCGGTGCTGTAGGCTCTGTACCATACCAAAACTCAGCAGGAGCAACACTATTTTTAACTGGTAACACTACAACAACCCCTCAGTTTGTTACTTCTACTGGTACTGGCACGGTTGCACAAGCACCCACTTTAACTTCTTCTACAGGTAGCGGTAGCGTAGTTTTAGCTACAAGTCCTACTTTGGTAACTCCTGCTTTGGGAACTCCAGCAAGTGGTGTAGTAACAAACTTAACTGGTACTGCTTCTATAAACATCAATGGTACTGTAGGGGCTACAACTCCAACCACAGGTAAATTTACTACCATTACGCAATCTGCGGGTACTGCTGGCGTAGGTGGCGCACCAATTTATTTAACTACGGGTACTAACTTAACTGCAGCAGCGCAAGGTGCTATTGAGTTTGATGGTACTGCTTTGTACATGACACCTTTTGGTACTTCAAGAGGCTCTGTGCCTACATACCAAATTCAAGTATTAAATGCCACTTATACATTAACATCACAAGTTGGCGTACAAAAACTATTAAACGCAACAACTAACGGAGCAGTAGCTGTAGCAGTAGGACTATACGAATTTGAATGTCAGTTTATGCTAACTGGTATGTCAGCCACTTCTGGAACATTAGGTTTTGCCTTGGCTGGTACAGCTACTTATACCCAGCAATGGATGGCTCATGCTTCTAGGTCAGGCAGTGCAGCAGCTACAATCGTTACTGGTAATACCAACGCTGTGTACCAAACACAAAATACTGCGGCAAATACAGCAATTACAGGCTCTTCTACCAATACAACAGGTTCAGCATTAATTAAAGGGTTTATTCGTGTAACTGTGGCTGGTACTGTAATTCCTCAAGTATCTATGTCGGTAGCTTCTGCCGCAGTAGTACAAACTGGTGCTTATTTTAAAATTACCCCAATAAGCGCAACAAGTACAACAACTAATATTGGTAACTGGACATAATATTTTATGTTTATGGTGTTTACTACAAAACCATAAATATAGTATGTTAGCTACATATACATGGGCTGATTTATTCAGCCCATTTTCAAATCAAAACACTGGTAAATAATGTTTGGTTTTTCTCCCTTATCTAGTGCACCACTCAGCAGTTTATTTTCAACTGTTAGAACATACACAGTATCAATTTCAGAAACTGGAAATGCTTCTGATCCGATTATTACTGCGATAGGTAACTTTGGTGTTATAGGTTATGAATATTCAAATAAGAATTATCTTAATTTCCCAAATAATTATAGAGTATCGCCGTGGTTTACTGGTAATGCTGTAGTATCTAATGCTGCCGTACTGGCACCAGATGGAACATATACTGGGCAATTATTAAAAGAAACTGTTGCCAGCTCAGCACACTCTTTAAATTATGGTTTAACTTTACCAAAAGCAAATACAACTTATACACTTTCTTGCTATGTAAAACCATATACTGCTGATAGAATTGTTAACTTACAGTTCCATGAAAATCCAGCATATGCATATGCTGTTATACAACTAGGCGCAAATTTATCTTCAATTGATGCTGTACCACAAGTTACACCAAGGTCATCTTACTCTAACGCATCTGGAACAGTAACTGCTGCAGCCAATGGTTGGTACAGAGTTAATATTACTGCAACTACTGGTATACAAGGTTCTACAACAGTTAGTTTATTATTAAATAATGCTGGTGCGCAAAACTATGCTGGTAATGGAAATTCTGGTATATATCTTTGGGGTATGCAGTTTGAAGAAGGTTCATCGCCTACTGCAGTACAAAATCCATATAGCACTGACTCTGGCGCATCACAAGTATCATTCATTCCACAACTAACAGAAATAGCAACAATAACAACAAATTTATATAATGTTTCTGAAAATTTCTCAGATTCTACTTACTGGTATCCATTCCGTATATCGGTAACTCCTAATTATGCAGTTGCGCCTGATGGTTCAAATACTGCATCATTATTAACAGCTACTGGCGATTATGCCAATATGGCTGTCGTTCCCAATGCAAGTACATCCGTATTTAATGTCAATCCTGGAGAATATTGGACAGTATCAATATATGTAAAATATGTAAATAATCAATATGTTTCAATACCCAATGAAGTAACAGGTGGTGTTAGTTCACTTGCTGTTTTTGATATTATTAATGGTACCATTAATAATCAAGCATATAATTGTACTAATGCCACTATAACTTCTGTTGGTTCTGGATGGTGGAGAGTTACTGCCACAACTCTAATTCCTGCAGGAGGATCTGGTTGGAATCCGCATCCTATTTGGTTAGGACAGTATACTGGTGGGCAAACAGGAACAGCTGCTTTGTTTTGGGGTGCACAGATGGAAAGAAGCGCCACTGCCTCAGCATATCAACAAAAACCATTGCGAGATTCAGCTGGAGTTACAGTAGTATCAAGAGATATAAAAGAAATTGGAACAACTAACTTAGTTGATTACTCGCAAAATCCTGTTAGTTGGGAATTCCGTTTATCTACTCTGCAATCAACTACAGAGTTGGCACCTGACGGAACAAATACTGCCGTACGATACACACCAACAGCACAATATGGTGGTGTGCTTCCAGGTGCTTTAACAAATACTCCAAACTGGTTACATGATACTCCAATGGTTGGAAGTGTATGGCTTAGAGTTGCTTCTGGAACAAAACAAGTTGGACTAGGATTAAATGCTGGTGGCATGGGAGTATTTGTTACAGTTACTACAACATGGCAAAGATTTAGTAGTTCTTATACTAAATCTGCTAATTACAATGATTTCTTCAATATATACGAACCTAGCTCTACTGGCTTTGTTGATATTTACGTTTGGGGTTTCCAAGTAGAAGTAGGAACTACTGCTTCTGCATATCAAGTTAAACCAATTGTTGAATCTACCACACCACAATTATTATTCACTCCACAACTAACTGAAACTGGAACATCAGTAGATGAATATAAAGTTGCAGCTAATCTAGTTACAGCTTCCAGTGAAAAAGCATCTAGAAATTTATTAAACAATTCTAATAATTTTAATCAAACTCTATACTGGGGTTTGAATGGTGGATCAGTATCACCAAATTCTATTATATCTCCAGACGGAACACAAAATGCTTCCACTATTACTGGTGGGTCAGCATTCAATGGCGTAAATCAAGGATGGTATGCCACTGCTGGAACAATCTATACATATAGTGTTTATTTAAAATATATTTCTGGATCAACTGAGTGTATACTTGGACCTGATGCAAATCCAACAAACAGTGATAGACAAATGTATGTTAATATACAAACAGGAACTATCTCTTTAACTGGAACGAAACTTATCACATCTGGTGTAACCGATGCTGGTAATGGATGGTATAGATTTTATGCAACATTCAATCAGCCAAATCCAGGATACACTGATATTACGATTTATGAGTCTTGGAGAACTGGTGGCGCAATGCAGTTCGGTGTTTATGGAGCACAAGTTGAATATGGAAATAATGCCACTTCACTTGTAATGACTCCTCTGCAAGAATTATCCAGTAATACTCTTGCTACTACATTAACATCTCAAGAAAAATTAAATAAAAATTTAGTTGCTTATCCAGAAGATATTACTAATATTGGTTGGGGAAAACTCAACATATCATCTATTGTTCTGGCAACAGCACCAGATAATAGTTTCACTGCTAATTTAGTGACACCAAGCGCAAAAACTAATGCTCAATTTGAAGTTACTACTGGAACATTTGTAGGATTTCAGGTATACTACACTAGAATAGGACAAACATATACATTCTCAGTATATGCTAAACCAAATGGATATAATTATATTCGATTAAGTTTTGGTAATATTGCTGGATTTGGTTTAGCGTTCTTTAATGTATTAACAGGAACTGTTGGAACTACAACAGCCAATACTGCTCCAAATAATTTTTCAGCTGCTATTGCTCCTGCTGGTAATGGATATTACAGATGTAGTATAACCTACACTGCCACAAGCATTGGAGTAGTTAATAGTGACATTTACATTCTAAGTGCTGATAATCAATACAATTGGACATCAGATGGCACTAGTGGTGTATATCTATATGGTGCTCAGTTTGAAGAAGGTAGTTTATCTTCTTATGTTTCTGTTGCTAATTATGGTAATACTCAAACTACTACATCAGCAGCTGCTCCGCAGATAACTGAATCTGGTGGAGCAAATGATTCAGAAAGTTCTCAAGCAGATTTCTACCCACCAGTACTAACAGAATCTGGTTCTGCAAATGATTCAGAAACTGTATCAGCAGTTAATACAGCTACAAAGATAGAACTAGCAAGAAAGAACTTAGTTGTTAAATCAAACGTATTTGATAACACTAATTATTGGTCACAGACTGCAGCTACACCAATTCCATATGCAACTGTTTCTCCTTTTGGAACAACTGATGCTTATTTCTTAAGAGAATCTGCTACATTAAATAATGGTCATTATCTTCAACAGGTTCCACTTTGGGAAAAGGGATATCAATACACATATAGTATATACGCCAAAGCATCTACTAGAACATATCTATTTTTATTAATTGGTTCTGGAGCAATTCCAGGACAACAGAATGCATTGTTCAATTTAACTACTGGTGCAATTAGTCAACTCAATGTGACCAATGGAACAACTGCTGCAGTGACTGATGTGGGAAATGGCTGGTGGAGATGTTCAATAACAACTCCTGCGGCAATTTCTACAGGGTTCAGTACAATATGGGCATCTGTTGCGGATAACACACAATCAGTTAATTACACTGGTGATGGTACTTCTGGTATATACATTTATGGTGCTCAAGTTGAGAGGGGAACTGTACCAACTGCTTATGTTGATTATGAAGACACAAGTATAGTTACTGGTGGTTATTCTCTTGCTCTACCTATTACAGAAACTGGTACTGCTGTTGATTCTGAAGATCAAGTTGTTGCTGCAGCTCGTAGCACCAAAGAGTGGGCTACTACTAATTTTGTTGACTATTCACAAGATGGTACTCAATGGGGATTAAATCCTGGAACTACAATTATATCAACTACAGAGTTGGCTCCAGATGGAACATACACTGCAGTAAGAGTTAGACCAACATTAAACTATTCTGGAGTTAGATCTAGTACTGGTGTTTGGTTACATGATACACAAATGGTTGGTAGCGCATGGGTCAAAGTAGATACTGGTACACAAGCACTACAACTTGGTCTTGGTGGTGGCGGACTTGCTACTAATATTACAGCCACAACAACTTGGACAAGAGTTTACGGAACATTGTTAAAATCTGCAAACTATAATGATAACTTCTTAGTTATGTCTATAGATGCATCTCATGGTGATTTTCTTGTTTGGGGTATTCAAGTTGAAGTGGGATCTACGCCATCAACATATCAAGTTAAACCAATAGTTGAATCTCAATATAATACCACTATATTTAATGGTGCAAGAGCAGTAGAACGAATTTCCAAAAATCGTTATTTAAACTCTGAAGATATTACTCCTTGGGGTAAGAATAATGTTACATTTAGTGTTAATTCCGTTGCCAATCCAATTGATGGCGCATTAACTGCAGATCTAGTTAGTAATACTGTTAACTTAACCAGCAATATTAATACATCTCAAATATCAAATGGTAGTTGGATAGCTGGTACTATAATGACCAAATCCATTTATGTTAAGTATATAAGTGGTGCACCGTATTTATACTTCCAAGCAATTCCAGTTGCGATAACAGCAGTCAATAATAATGGAACTTACTTTGTCGCAGCATTTGATTTCACTACTGGATGTATTTTACAAAGTGTTTCTGGAAACTCTACTGCATCGATAATTGATGTTGGTGGTGGTTGGTTCAGACTTATTCAAACAGTTACAGTGCCATCGTCTAATACAGGAACTAGTACTCCCATAATTGGAGATTCTTTCTTTATTGGAGCATACGGATCAACTAGTATTAGCACTACTTTTGCAGTATATGGTGCTCAGTTAGAATTTGGATCTGTTGCAACTGCATATCAATACACTGGAGCAGCAGGTGTTGGTGGTTCAAGTATAGATACGTTGGCTAATACTCTTCAATTCTCTAGAGCCAAGAATGAGATTGCCAATAAGAATTTATTGAACACAGCTTCTGCGTCAGAAACATTTACTAGTGGTTGGACAGGAAACTCAGGAACAATCGTACAAAATGCAACTATTGCACCAGATGGTATAAGTCCTGCGATTAAATTAGTTGAGGTTGCAACAGGTAGCCCAACATCTAATCAACGCATGTATTATAAACCAGCAGTAGAAGGTGGAACTGTATATACATACTCTGTTTATCTAAAACCTGCAGAGCGTCTTTACGCATCGGTATATTTTGAAGATAACACTCAACTTGGCGGTGGCCGAGTTGGACAATACTTAAATTTACAAACAGGCACAATAACATCAACTTATCAAACAGGCACAAATACATTATTAGGATCTAATTTACAATCTTTACCCAATGGATGGTTTAGATATAGCTGGACTGTAAAAGCAGTATTATCACAAATAGCAAACAGCGGTGCGTATATAATCCTACGTATGGGAGATACTCCAACAAATTTTGCTTATGATGGTGATGGTACCTCAGGTATGTATTTCTGGGGTGCTCAAATGGAAATCGGAGATACGGTAACTCCATATGTTTCTGTTTCTAGCTATGGTAATGCTCAGACAAGCACAACTGCAGTAAATAATAATTTAACTGAAACTGGTACTGCTATTGAAACTGAAGATAATACTACTTCTGCAAATTCAGCTTTAACAGAATCTGGTACTGCTGTTGAAAATTATCAAAATACTCTAGCATCATTATCTTATTCTTATGAATCTTCAAATAATAATCTATTAAGTCTAGCAGCTGAAGACTTCTCATTATGGAATAAAAATACTGCTCCAAATGACTGGACTGTAAATACTAATGTAGCTGTTGCTCCAAATGGAACTAATACTGCTGATTTAATTATTAGACCAGCTGGTTTTGGTAGTTCTGTTGTATATAAATCATTCCCTTTAAATATGGCAGGTCAAACCAATACTTCGTATGTTGGTTCGATATATCTTAAAGCTGCGGGATATTCTAAAGCTAGAGTAAACTTTGAAAATAATGCATTTAATAATGTATCTTATGGAGCGTCAGTTGATTTAATCGCAGGAACTGTATATCAAGTTTTAAATGGATCTACAGTAACTATAACTGACGCTGGTAATGGTTGGTGGAGAATTACAGTTACCGCAAGATCAGATGCTGATGGTGGTAATTATATCTTTGCATTTAGCCCAGCGGATAGTAGTTATAACCAAAGTTTTATTGGCGATGGAGCTTCTGGTATCTATGCGTGGGGTGCTCAAGTTGAATATGGAACAGTGGCAAGTCCATACGTATCTTCTTCATTGGCAGATTCTTCTACTAATACCACAGCATTAACTGCAATTACTCCAGAATATTCTAGAACTAATATATTTAATTCATCAGAAGTATTAACTTCTTCTCCTTGGGTAGCGACCAATGCTACTATTATTCCAGGAATAATAGACACAAACTCTGGTGCGCTTTCATACAAATTAATTGATGCTAATGCCAATACAGGAAATAAAGAAATATATCAAAATCAATATTGGATAAAAGGTGCAACATATACTGTTTCTGTATATGTAAAAGCTGCAGAAAGAGATACATTTAGAATTGGTTTACAGAATGGAACCATTATGGCTAGTTCTGGAAATGCTTATTTCTATGTACCAAATAATGGAACAGGAAATAATTTCTTTACAAATGGATATTCAAGTAACACAATAACTTATATTGCAAATGGTTGGTATAGATGTACTGCTACATTTACTGTGAATGGAACAGGTGGTTTTGGTGGCATATACTTTACAATGGCAACGAATGGCGGTGCTAGCACTAATACAAACTATACTGGTGATGGTACTTCTGGAATGTATTTCCTACGTCCACAAGTTGAACTTGGATCAGTTGCTACTCCATGGACTTTAAGTACCATTGACGCAGAAACTACTACAGTTGCTAATCTATCAGCAATATCTGAATCGTCAAGTAAAAACTTAATTAAATTCTCAAACGATTTCTCTAATAGCTTATGGTTCGCAGGAGGAGTTGTTAAAACATCAATTAATAATTCTGCTCCTGATGGATCTTCTAATGCATTATTATTCACAACATTGGGTGGTGGCGGACTTCAGTCTTTCTATGAAGGTTTAATTCCAGTAACACCAAATACAACATATACATATTCATTCTATGCTAAACTTGGAACACTAGTTTCTAGCGAATGGTTATTTGCAGTATATAATGAAACTGCATTAACAATGATTGCATCGGATATTATTCCTTCAATCACATTAGATACAACTTGGCAGAGAGTTACATATACATTTACAACACCAGTAAACTGCTCAATAATAAGAGTATATCCATTTAGAAACTTTGGTCTGGCCACTGTTAAAACAGGATATGTTTGGGGTCCACAGTTAGAACTTGGATCAGTCGCAACAACGTATGTATATGGTTTATCAGACGTTAATACAAATACAGCAGTATTCTCGCCTGCAAGTTCAGAGAAGTTAATTAATAATAGATTAACATATTCTGAAGATTTCAATAATGGTTTATACTGGTTAAAACAAGCTGGTATGACATTCTTGCCAAATTATATTGATCCGAATGGTAATAATACAGCAACCAAGTTAGTTGAATCAACAAATAATTATTTCCAAAGAATGTATGTTGCTCATCAATTAACCAACACAATGGCAACACTAAGTTGCTACGTTAAGTCTGATGGTTCTTCTAGAAACGTATATTTAAAACTTTGGGATAGCGTAACAGATATGGGTGTTGTGTTTAACCCATCTACTGGTGCGTTTGTTTCTTATAGTCCTGTGGCAATTACTGGTTCATACTCAGCTACTGCGGTTGGTAATGGATGGTATAGACTGGCCATATCAACATATCTTACTAAATCTGGTGACGTGGCTATTGGATTAACCAATGGAACTACATACGTACCATATGCTGGTGATACTACAGTTGGCGTTTATGTTTGGGGTGTACAATTAGAAACTGGTGATACTGTAACAAATTATGTTAAGATGCCAGTCAGCGAAATAGCAACACCTAGTTTTATTACATATACAAGTTTAAGCGAACAGTCTGGAACAATATTTGATACAGTAACAGGCGATAGATTAAATAATGCTCCTTATTCGATTGAAACAGTTACTGCACAAGAATCAAATTCAAATACTATTTCTACTTCTACTTCTAGAAAAGAAATTTTAAATAAAAACACTTTATTATTCCCAGAAGATTTTACAAACTTCAACTGGGGTAAGAGTTTAATATCATTAACACCTGGAATAATTGCTCCAGACGGAACACCTACTGCATATAAACTTGGTGAAAGTTCATCAATTATTGTTGGTAATAATTACCACTATGTAGTACAATATCCTGTTACTTATTCTGCTGGAATAACTTATACAATTTCAGTATTCGCAAAAGCAGCTGAACGTACTCTACTACAAATTCAGAGTGATGCTACTAGTTCCAGTATTGTTGGAATATTTGATTTAAGTAATGGCACTTTAGGTGGCGCTCCAGGTGGTGGTGCATTGAATATAACAGGAGCAATTACCGATGCTGGTAATGGATGGTATCGTTGTTCAGTTACTGGAATGTCTAAAGTAAACGTCAATGCTGGAATAAAAATTCTATTGGGTAATGCAGGTTACGGTAACCAGTATAATGGTGACGGAACTTCTGGATTCTATATCTGGGGTGCTCAGATTGAACAAGGTAGTTTATCTCCATATGTTTCTTATGAAAATTATGGTAACTTAAAAACTGTTCAAGCAGATTTCTATCCAGCATTACCAATAGAAAATGTATCTGCTGTTGAAAGTGAAACTGGATTCCCTGCCACTACAAGTATATTAACAGAAACTAGTACTGCTAATGATAGTGAAACTAACTCGTTAACAACTTCTATATCTAATAAAGAAGTTGTTAATAAAAATTTATTTACAGCACCAGAAGATTTTACAACTGGTTGGCAACTAGATATTTATACAAATGCTGTTACAATTCCTAGTGTTATATCTAATCCATTCGGTGGTTCTACTGCAACTAAAATAGCTGGTAATACTTCTAGTGGTACCCATTCAATACAATGGAATGGATACTATACCAACCTTAGAATGTTTAGTGGAGTTAGTAACGCAATTAGTATCTATGTTAAAGTTGCAGAATATACTAAGTTTTATATTTGTGATGCGGGAGCAGGAACTTTTGCTGCTACATTTGATTTAACAGCAGTGACAGCTACTGTAGTTAGTAACTGTACAGCAAGTATAACATCTGCTGGTAATGGTTGGTATCGTTGTAGTGTAATACTGCCACCTACAATAGTATTTGGCATTTATACTAGACCAGGATTTGGTGGATACCCAAATAATGCTATTAGTGCAGGTACATATGGTTTTTCATATACTGGCGATAATACTTCTGGTGTCTATGTTTGGGGTGCTCAGTTAGAATTAAATAATTCTGTTACACCATATGTTTCTATTGCTGATTATGGTAATACTCAAACTCCTGCAATAATATCACCAACTGTCAGAACAGAAAAATTAAATAAGAATCTATTACCATACCCAGAGAACTTTATTGCTGGTATTAGTAGTGGTGCGATGTACCAGCAAGGGTCAGTTACTTTAACTCCAGATGCAACATTGTCTCCATTCGGATTACCTTCTTACAAATATACCATATCTGGAGCATATAGTCGTGGACTAGGATATTATTATGATCTTATTCCAAATAAACAATATACATTTAGCATATATCTAAAAGCAATTGTTGATACTAGTTATACTTTTGCTCTTGTAACAAGAAGTTCTGGATATCTTAATCCATACGGACCAATAGAATTCCTATTAACGAATACACCACTGACAGTTGCTGCTGGATGGACTCGCGCATCATTTACCTTCGTGCCTATTGCTGCTGCGCAAATTCAAGTACAAGATTATTCTGGTTTTATTGGTGATAGATTCTACTTCTTTGGTGCTCAATTAGAAGAAGGTACATTAACTTCGTATGCAATAGACGATGTTTATGGTAATAGTGCTCAAGCCAATGCTAACTTCTATCCATTATTACCAATAGAAAAAGTAACTGCAATTGAAAGCGAATCTGTATCAGCAGTTAATACAATAACATTAACAGAAACTGGCACAGGAAATTCTTCTCAATCTGTAGCAGTTGCTAATAACACTACATTAACAGAAACTGGAACAGGAAATGATTCTCAATCTTATCTTGCAGTGTTTAATAATAATCTAACAGAAACTGGTAATGCTAATGATGGTAAAACTATTCAAGCTAACTTCTATCCTGCATTACCAATAGAAACTGTTACTTCAAACGAATCGTCAGCTAAGACCTTATCATTCGGTCAGTCTATTACTGAAACTGGAACTGCAACTGAGCAATATGTAACTTTATTATCATACCTAGCATCAAGATTAGAATCTAGTACTGCATCAGATTACGCAAGTACTGGATTTCCATTATTTACTAATATATCAGAAACAGTTTCAGCGAATGCTTTACAAAATGCTACTGGTTATTTTGTTGTAAATAGACAAGAAGCATTAAATGCATTAGATATAAAGGATTATACGCTATCTCCTGGAGGTATATTAACAGAAATAGCAAATTCGTTAGATTCACAAACTGCCCAGAGTTTAGTTTCTAAAGGAATTTTAGAACAAGTAGATCTAAAAGATTATCTTGTTTCAGTGGATTTTGCTAGTTCTTATATTATAGAAAAAGTAACTGCAATTGATGGAACTTTATCGTTCGTCTTTATTTCAATAGATTATGAGCTAGTTTCTTCTAGACCAGCCTCACAGATTGATATTATTGCTGATGAAATTTATGTAGATAATCTTGATGTATTCTACATGGACGATGCGCATATGTTTGCAGATGTATTATTAGAGTATGACCAAATTTATGTTGACAATATTGATGTTCTTTATGGAAATATTGCTAGAATTGATGATATTTCAGGTGACGAGATATACATATAAATAAATAGAAATACTAATTAAAAGAGAATCCTATGGCTATTCCTACTTCAAGAGAAACCCTAAAAGAATACTGCTTAAGAGAGTTGGGCGATCCTGTTCTCGAAATTAACGTGGACGATTCTCAGCTAGAAGATCGTATTGATCAGGTGCTAGATTACTGGCGTTTATATCATTATGAGGGTATTGAACAGGTATATCTTAAGTGTCAAATTAAAGCATCAAGAATAACTCTCACTACTAATAATGCTGGTTCTTTTGGTTTAGAAGATAGACTTACTGGTGTTACCTCTGGGGCAACTGCAACAGTTACCAGAGAAAATGCTGCAGCATCTACTGGTAACACGCTATTAGTTAAGAACGTAGTTGGCACTTTTGCTGCTGGTGAAACAATTAGCAATGGCACTATCACTGCAACTCTTGGTACAGGTACTCCTTGCGTTCTTGGCGAATACGATAAGAAATATATCGACATTGATGACTCGGTTTATGGTGTTCAGAAAGTTTTATCTGTTGGTCAAACATCTTCTTCTAAGAATATTTTCGATTTACAATATCAATTACGTTTAAATGATTTGTATGATTTAACATCTACATCGATTATTTACTATAAAACAGTTATGTCTCATTTGGCTTTATTAGATTTAGAGTTGAATGGTCATACCCTTTATCGTTTTAACAGATTACAAAATCGTTTATATCTTGATATCAACTGGGCAACTGATGTTTCGTTTGGCGATTACATCATTGTTCAAGCATATAAAGCATTAGATCCAACTACCTTTACTAAAGTATGGAATGAGAATTGGATTAAGCGTTATTGCACTGCGCAGTTTAAGCGTCAGTGGGGAACTAATATGAAAAAATTTGGTGGTCTACAACTTCCAGGTGGCGTTACTCTTAATGGTAAAGATACCTATGATGAAGCCATGGTTGAGATCCAAACACTTGAAGATGAACTTCAAAATAAATCTGCTCCTCTAGAATTTTTCTTAGGATAAAATGAGCAATCCAACAACAAACCCATATTTCACTCAAGGAATTTCGGGTGAACAAACTCTTATAGAAAATCTTATTATTGAATCTTTAAAGATTTATGGTAATGAGATGTTCTACATACCAAGAACACTTGTCTCTAAAGATAGTGTGTTGGGTGAAGATCGTTTAAGTGAATTTAAAACTGCATATCCAATTGAAATGTATTTTGAAAATATTGATACATTCGGTGGATCTGGTACATTTATTCAGAAATTTGGTTTAGTTGTTGAACAATCTGCAACATTAGTAGTTGCTCGTAAACGCTGGAGACAGTTTATTGGTCGTTATGGTGAAACTATTGTTCCATCAAGACCATGTGAGGGTGATTTAATTTATTACCCATTGGCTGGTGACTTGTACGAAATTAAATTTGTTGAACACCAAAATCCATTCTATCAACTTGGTAAATTATACACATATAAACTTCAAGTTGATCTATTCCAATATGCTTCTGAGCGTATTGATACTGGTGTTGCTGATATTGACTCTTTTGAAACATTAAAAACTTTCTCAACAAATACTACAAGAAATCCAACTGGTGGGGTTACTTCTATAACAATAACTAATTCTGGGATTAATTACGCCACTGCTCCAACAGTTAATATCGTAAGCGATACTGGTACTGGAGCAACAGCAGTTGCAACTGTAGTTGGTGGTCATGTTAATAGTATTACAGTAACTAATCGTGGTACTGGTTACGTAACTTCTCCAACAATTACATTCTCTGGTAGTGGAACGCTGGCTGCAGCAACTGCTACTATCGATATTGATATTGATACAAATGGGTTTGGAGATAATAATACCTTTAAATCTGCTTCAGTTGGTGTGTTAAATTTTAATGAACAGAATCCATTCGGAGAAATTAAATAATGTTAGATGGAAATGTTTATTATCATGGTTCTATAAGAAAAGCTATTGTTGCCTTTGGTCGTTTATTCAGCGACATCTATATTGATCGTAAACAGGGTGACTCTGTTACTGGCACAACTCTACAGAGATTACAAATTCCTATTTCATATGCTCCAAAAGAAAAGTGGTTACTACGTATTGATGAACAACAAGATATTGAGAATCATACGGTAATGACTACATTGCCAAGAATATCTTTTGAAATTATTGGATATGTTTATGATTCATCTCGTAAACTTAATAGAATGCAACAAATTAAAACTGATGCTGCTAATTCTACCAAACCAACAGTATATACTCCTGTTCCATATAATTTAGATTTATCATTATATGTTGTAACTAAGACTCAGGAAGATGGTTTACAAATTATTGAACAAATTCTTCCTACCTTTAGTCCAGAATATACACTTCAGGTTAACATGGTTCCTGAAATGGGAATTACTATGGATGTTCCTGTTATTTTAAATAGCGTATCTGTTGTTGATGAATATGATGGTACATTTACTGATAGAAGATATGTTACACATACACTTAATTTTGAAATGAAATTAAATCTATATGGTCCAGTTTCTAGTCAGGGTGTTATCACTCAGGTTAATGCAAATGTTGGACAAGATCAAGTTAATGGCGCTGGAAGAAAATATAATGCTACTGGTAATGTTACTACTGAAACAGTAACTTCTGAAATTTGGACAGGACAAGGTTTATAATTGAATAGAAATATATAATGGCTGAAATATACAATTCGAACTCAAATCTTAAAGCTGCTGGCGTACAGGTTGATTTTACACCAGACAATATTCAAGAGTATATAAAATGTTCTCAAGATTATATCTATTTTATTGAAACTTATTGTTATATTGTTACTCTTGACCATGGTCTTCAGTTATTTAAATTATATCCGTGTCAGAAGAATAAGTTACATGTTATGCATAATAATAGACGTATTATTCTTATGGAAGGTCGTCAACAAGGTAAGACAACTACTTCTGCCGCATATATCTTATGGTATACTTTATTCCAAGCGAATAAAACTGTAGCGATTTTGGCAAACAAAGCTCCATCTGCAAGAGAAGTTTTAGATCGTTACCAAACGATGTACGAGATGCTTCCTATTTGGATGCAACAAGGTGTCACTACTTGGAACAAAGGTGATATTGAATTAGAAAATGGTTCAAAGGTATTTACTGCTGCTACTTCTACTTCTGGTATTCGTGGTAAGTCTGTTAATATGTTATACGTTGACGAAGCTGCAATTATTCCAAACAACGTGGCCGAAGAATTTTTTACGTCAGTTTACCCTACTATTTCTGCAGGTGAAACAACAAAGATTCTACTAAGTTCAACACCACTTGGTTATAATCACTTTTGGAAATTCTGGAATGATGCAGAGAATGGACGTAATGGTTTTACTCCATTGTTTATTCCTTATTGGGAAATTCCAGGTCGTGATGAGAAGTGGGCAGCTGAACAGAAAGCCATGCTTGGTGAACTTAAATATAACCAAGAAGTAACTTGTAAGTTTCTCGGTTCTAGTTTAACTTTAATCTCTGCGGACGTTATTGCCAAGATGCCAATAGATCCAAAGATACATGAAAAAGATGGATTAGATGTTTATGTAAGACCACAAAAAGGTCATACATATTGTTTAGTGGCAGACGTAGCAAAAGGTGTTGGTGGTGACTACTCAGCTTTCCAAGTAATGGATATTACTGAATCGCCATATAGAATTGTTGCAAAATATAGAAAAAACGATATTAGTCCTTTGTTGTATCCTAACATACTATATAAAGTAGGTAAAGAATATAATGAAGCGTATATTTTATTAGAGATTAATATTAGTGAACAAGTAGCCCATATCTTGTATAATGAATTAGAGTATGAGAATATCTTGTTTGTAAATCGTCATACAACTGGGCAATATGTTGGTGCTGGTTTCGGTGGTGGTAAAACTCAATTAGGGGTTAACACCGATAAAAAGATTAAACGAATTGGATGTCATAATTTCAAGTCTTTAGTCGAGGAAAATAAACTATTAATTACTGATGCGGATACGATCTCGGAAATCTCTACTTTTATTGAGAAAAAAGGATCTTATGAAGCAGATGAAGGTTATCATGATGATTTGGTTATGCCTTTAGTTCTCTTTGGATGGCTTACAACTCAGCCTTATTTTAAAGACCTAAATAACATAAACCTAAGAACAATTATGTACGAAAAGCAGATTCAAGCGATTGAAGATGAACTTACTCCGTTTGGGTTCTATGATGATGGAAATGGCGATAAAGAACCACTTAATTTTTGAGAAAACTGATAAAAACTAAATAAATGGTAGACAAGATTTCTGTCTAAAAGTAAAACTTATTAACAAGGAGAATTACAATGCCTTTCCAATTATCTCCAGGCGTTGCAGTCGTAGAAAAAGATTTTTCGGCGATCGTTCCAGCTGTATCCACTAGTCGTGGTGCTTTTGCTGGTGCTTTCCAGTGGGGTCCAGTTATGTCCCCAATTCAGGTTACTTCAGAGAACGAATTAGTTTCTCTATTTGGTAAGCCAGTTGATGCCAATGCGCAATCTTTCTTTACTGCAGCGAACTTCCTATCTTACACTAATGCACTTTTAATCGCTCGTACTGATTGTACTGCTGCTAGAAATGCAGTTTCTTCACAATCAGGCACAGTCACTTCGATTAATAAAATTGCTGCTGGTACTGGTTATACATCAGTTCCAGCCGTAGCTTTTGGTGCTCCAAATATTTCAGGTGGTATTAATGCCACTGGTACTGCAATTCTTTCTGGTGGTTCTGTTACTGCTGCCACTGTTCTTGCTGGCGGTACTAGTTATACTGGTACTCCTACTGTAATATTCTCTGCGCCTCAGGTTGCTGGTGGTGTTGCTGCTGCAGGTACTTGTACTGTTACTGCTGGTGCTGTTACTGCTATTACAATTACTACTGCTGGTTCAGGATATACTTCTGCACCTACTGGTACTATTTCTGGTAGTGGTACTGGTGCTACTGTTGGTACAGTAACTATTGGTGCTTCCACTATTAATAGTATTACAATTACTAATCCAGGTACTGGTTATACTTCTGCTCCAAGTATTAATATTACTGGTGGTGTTGGTACTGGTGCTAGTTTTACTTCGAATATTACTACTGCTGGTGTAAAGATTAATAATAGTTCCGATTATCTATCATCTTTTTCAAATGGTGAAGGTGTTTACGGTGAATTTGCTGCAAAATATCCAGGAACTTTTGGTAACTCTTTATTAGTATCTATGGCTGACTCAGCTACATTTACAAACTATAATGTTACTGCTGGTGCATTTGTCTCTGGCCAAACTTATAAAATTGCTACTGTTGGTACTACTGATTTTACTCTAATTGGTTCTGCTAATAATACAGTAGGTACTTCATTTACTGCAACTGGTACTGGTACTGGTACTGGTACCGCAACTACTTCCTGGCCATATGCTAGTCAGTTTCCAACTGCTCCAAGCACTTCTCCTTATGTGGCAAATGTTCTTGGTTCTAATGATGAACTACACGTTGTAGTTATTGACCAAGATGGTTTATGGACTGGTGCACCTGGAACAGTTTTAGAAAAATTTGCATATGTTTCTAAAGCGTCAGATGCTAAACAATCTAATGGTACAAACAATTACTATAAGAATGTAATTAATAGTACTTCTAAGTATGTTTATTGGATGGATCATCCAACTACTGGAACTAACTGGGGAACTGCTTCTCAAGTTGGCGCAAGTGGAACTACTTTTGTATCATTAACTGCAGCAATTACTCGCTCATTAAGTGGTGGTGTTGATGATCTGGCAGCTACTGATGGTCAATTACAAAATGCATGGGCATTATTTGCTGATGATTCTCAATATGATATTAGTTTGTGCCCACTTGGTGCTGCTTCTGCAACTGTTGCTCAATATGTTATTTCTAGTGTTTGTGAAGCACGTCTTGATTGTGTAGCATTTGTTTCACCTCAAGATACTTCAACTGGTTCACCAATTATTGGAACTGGTTCTACTGCAACTAATGCAATTATTGCTTATCGTAATCTATTATCTTCAACATCTTATGCTGTTATGGATTCTGGTTATAAGTATCAGTATGATCGTTACAATGACAAATATCGTTTTATTCCGCTAAATGGTGACGTTGCTGGTCTATGTGCTCGCACTGATAACACTAATGATCCATGGTTCTCTCCAGGTGGTTTAAATCGTGGTCAAATCAAGAACGTAGTTAAATTAGCAGTTAATCCAACTAAAGCAGATCGTGACCTTCTATATGCAGCTGGTGTAAATCCAGTTGTTACTTTCCCAGGTTCAGGTACTGTTCTATTTGGCGATAAAACACTATTGGCTAAACCATCTGCTTTCGATCGCATTAACGTACGTCGTTTGTTTATCGTTCTAGAAAAAGCAATTGCAACTGCTGCTAAATTCCAGTTGTTTGAATTTAACGACAGCTTTACACAAGCACAGTTCCGCAACTTGGTAGAACCATTCTTACGTACTGTTCAAGGTCGTCGTGGTATTACTGATTTCGTTGTTGTATGTGATAGTACAAACAACACAGGTCAAGTTATTGATTCAAATAACTTCGTTGCTGATATCTATGTTAAGCCAGCTCGTTCTATTAACTTTATTACTCTGAACTTTATCGCTGCTCGCTCAAGCATCAGCTTTACTGAAATCGGTGCGTAATTAAAGATAAATAAAGAAAGAACTAAGGAGAATTAAATGGCAAATATTGCTGATTTTAAAGCGCAGATGTTGGGTGGCGGTGCTCGCCCAAATCAATTCCGTGTTGAATTAACATTCCCAAGTTTTGTTACACTAGGTCCAATCGCTGGACAACGTGCTCAATTCTTGTGTAAAGCTGCTCAGTTACCAGCTTCTACTATTGAGAACATTGGTGTTCTCTATCGTGGTCGTCCAGTAAACTTTGCTGGTGAGCGTAACTTCCAACCATGGACTGTTACAATCTATAACGATACTACTTTTGGTATTCGTAATGCACTAGAACAGTGGCAATCTGGTATTCAAAACTATGACACTACTTCTGGTCGTGTTAATCCAGTTGATTACCAAGTTGATCTACAAGTTCATCAGTTAGATCGTTCTGGTGCAATTATCAAAACCTATAAATTTGTTGATGCTTACCCAACAGTAATTTCTGCTATTGGTTTAGATTACGAACAACAAAATGCAATTGAACAGTTTGATGTAGAGTTCCAATACAACTTCTTTACATCTGCTACTGGTGCTTCTGCTGGATTTGGTGTTAATGTTTCTATTGACACTCCAGTTGGTAGCTTCCCAGTTTAATATTAAACAACTGAAGGGTTTTATATAATGCAATTATTTGGATTTGAGATACTTCGCAAAAAGGAAAGGGAGTTAGACAGTATTGTCTCTCCTAATCCTCAAGATGGATCTACTGTAGTAAACACTGGTGTAAATGCTGGTGGTTACTATGGTATGGTCATGGACTTAGATGGTGTTATTAAAAACGAAAACGACCTTATTCGTCGTTACCGTGAAGTTGCTACTTATAGTGACTGTGATGGCGCGATTGAAGATATTGTTAGTGAATCAATTGTATACGATGAAGAAGATCAAATAGTCACTATTAATTTAGATGACGTTGATGTTTCTGAACCTATTAAGAAAAAGATTCGTGTTGAATTTAATACAATAACTAAACTATTAAAATTCCAAGAACGTGGTCATGAGATTTTTAGAACTTGGTATGTTGATGGTCGTGTTTACTATCATATTCTATTAGATGAAAATAATTTAAAACAAGGAATTGTTGAGTTACGCTATATTGATCCACGCAAGATTCGTAGGATTAAAAACGTAGTTAAGTCAAGAACTCCTCAAGGTGTTGAAGTAGTAAAAGAAGTTCAAGAATATTATTTGTATAATGACAAAGGTATTACTGAACAAACAACTCAAGGTGTTAAACTATCTCTTGATTCTGTTGTTTATACACCATCTGGGTTTTTAGACGCTAACACTGGTATGATGATGTCTTATTTGCATAAAGCAATTAAGCCAACTAATCAGTTAAAGATGATTGAAGATAGTTTAGTTATCTATCGTATTAGTCGTGCTCCTGAACGTAGAATATTTTATGTTGACGTAGGTAACCTACCAAAACTAAAAGCTGAGCAGTATGTTAATGACATCATGAACAAGTTCCGTAATAAGATTGTTTATGATGCAACTACTGGCGAAGTGCGTGATGATCGTCGTCACCTAAGTATGATGGAAGATTTCTGGATGCCACGTCGTGAAGGTGGTAAGGGTACTGAAATTACCACACTTCCAGGTGGACAGAATTTAGGGGAAATTAATGATATTGAATATTTCCAGCAAAAGTTATATCGTGCGCTGAATGTTCCAATTGGTCGTTTGCAAGAGCAACAAGGTTTTAGTATTGGTCGTGCTCAAGAAATTAGTCGTGATGAAGTTAAGTTTAATAAATTTATTGTAAGACTACGCCAAAAGTTTAGTCATGTATTTACTGATGCACTGCGTGTTCAGTTAATAGCAAAAAATATTATGCGCCCAGAAGAATGGGATTTAATTAAACAAGATATACGTTATAATTATGTTGAAGATAATCATTATGCAGAATTAAAAGATAATGAAATTTTGACGGGTCGTTTAAATACCCTACAAATGATTGAGCCATATCTTGGTAAATTTTATTCTATGGATTGGGTTCGTAAAAATGTTCTCCAATTAACAGAAGATGAAATTGCAGAAATGCAGAAACAAATAGATACTGATGAAGAGTATCATAAGAGTGATGCTGAGCGAACTGGTGAATTGGCTGGTGTCACACAAGCTGCTCAACAAAATTATTTACAAGCGAATGCGCCTCAAGCACTGGAAGCTCCAACTGCTGATGCGCCAAAACCAAGTGGTCAATAAGGAGATATTATGAGTACATTAGATTTAGTGCAAGCGATTATTAATAAAGATGCAACTGGAATTGAAAGCGCATTTAATGACGCAATGGCAGAAAAGATTTCTGCTCGTTTAGATGATAGACGCAATGACATTGCGCAAAGTATGTTTAATCAAGAAACTGAAACATCAAGCGAAGAACCAACAGAAGAAGAATGAACTACTACGAATTAAAATCTTCTCTTAAAAATACCAGCATTGTCGAACGTGTTTGGTCTTATCGTCAGTTAATTGAAAAAACTAACGAAGGTAAAATTTTAATTAATGGTTTATCTACTGATCATAAAACGATTGAAGAAGCAAGAAACTATATTAAAGAAGATTACGCTACACATCAACTAGCCGATAAAATAACAAAAGATACATACCAAGAAATTTCAGAAAATACAGTGGCTAGTATTATTAAAGAATATTACGATATTAAAGTTACTGATACATTAATAGAATCATACATTGAACTTGCTTCTTCAAATATGTTTAGCGTTGATCCAGTCGTACAAAAGATTCGTTCATTGAATAAACTTGATATAATGGTAGAAGGTAAATTACACTATGTTCTTGCGGATAATTCTACTGTTGCAATTAATGAAGATACTCAAGATATCCTAAATAAGATATTAGATAATCAAACAGAGATTATTGAGTATATGAGAGAGTCAAAAGAGAACTTCTTTCATGTGCTTGAACAAATAGAGGAATAATAAATGGCTGCTATTAGATTTGACACTCTTAGAAATGTCAACCAAGAAACTATTATTAAATTCACTGGCAATGCCACTGATAGTGGTACAATTACTATTGCTGGCTTGGGTGCTTCTACTCAAGCAAGAAATGCTGCTGCTCCTGCAGTTAATATGATTAGAATTATGGCATCTGGTCTTACTAACTCTAACTTAACAATTACAAGAGGTGGTATTGCCATTTTCCAAGGGTCTCCAGGTGCTGCGATTGACTTTGATATGACAACAAATGGTTTTTCTGATAGCGTTAATAATACATTAGATTTAGTATTTACTATTGGAACTGCTGCAGTAACTGGTTACATTACTTTACGTAAACTTGCTGGTTGGGACACTAAAGTAGAAACTGCTACTTATGGTGCTTATGACGACGTTGCTACTGTAGGAAGCTAATCATGAAACTAATTAGAGAAGTCTACGACACAACTAACGTAATCGTTGAAGAAAAATTAGGCAAACCAAAACAATATTTTATTGAAGGTGTTTTCCTTCAATCAGAAATTAAAAATCGCAATGGTCGTATGTACAAAGAAAGTACAATGGATCGTGAAGTTGGTCGTTACTTAAAAGAAGCAGTAGAGATGAATCGCGCATACGGTGAACTCGGTCACCCAGAAGGTCCAGGTATTAATCTTGATCGTGTATCGCATATGATTACTTCTTTACGTAAAGAAGGTACGAACTATATTGGTCGTGCTAAAATTTTAGATACTCCAATGGGTCAAATCGCTAAAGGTCTTTTAGAAGGTGGCGCAAACCTTGGTGTTTCTTCAAGAGCAATGGGTTCACTCAAAACTAACGATGAGGGTGTTCAAGTTGTTCAGGACGATTTTATGCTGTCTACTGCAGCTGATATCGTTGCCGATCCTTCTGCTCCAGATGCTTACGTCAGGGGTATTATGGAAGGTAAGGAATGGACATTTGTTGATGGAAAGTTTGTGGAACAAAATATTGAAGAGGTAAAATCTTTCATTAAGAAAACTTCTTCTAGAAATCTAGAGGAAGCAAAGATTCAGGCTTTCCAACACTTTCTGAGTAAAATCAGATAAAAACTAAATAAATAATAGAACTATCCAGTTAGGAGAAAAAGATGTCAATCGAACAAAAAATCGCTGAAATTTTAGCAGAATCTAAATCAAAGCAAGAGCAAGTAGATGAAGCAAAATTTGCAGGTAAAGAAGGTGGAAGCAATTCCGCTAAACAAGATGCTGCTTCTGGTGATCAAACACCTATCCGTTCTGCACAAAATAATGTGCCAAATGGTGGCGAAACACCAAACCCAGATAATGCACGTAACAACGTAAATCATGAAAATGAAATCGCTGGTGCAACTACTAAAAAATCAAATCCTGCTAATAGCAGTGCAGTTGCTGGTGATCAAACTCCAGTTCGCAAAGGTACTGCTGTTAAAGGTATGAAAGAAGATATCGATGCTATGTTAGGCGATGAAGAACTTTCAGAAGAATTTAAAACTAAAGCTGCTACAATTTTTGAAGCTGCTGTTATGTCACGTGTAACTGCTGAAGTTGCTCGTTTAGAAGAAGAGTTCGAAGCAAAAGTAGCTGATACTATTGCTGAAGAAATTGAGGGTATTGTTGAACAAGTTGATGGATATCTCGGCTATATTGCTGAGCAGTGGATGACACAGAATGAAATTGCCCTTGATCGTGGTATTAAGTCTGATATTTTAGAAGGATTCGTTGAAGGATTGAAAGGTCTATTCGAAGAACATTATATTGATATTCCAGAAGAAAAGTATGACCTACTTGGCGAAATGGAAAACACAATTGATGAACTAAAATCTAAAATTGACGAGCAAGTTGCTGCTAATGTTGAATTAACTAAAACAGTTAATGAAGCAAAGCGTAACGATATCGTTAAAACTGTAAGCGAAGGCTTGACTGATACAGAAGCTGAAAAGTTTGCTGGTCTAGTGGCTGAAGTAGCTTATGAAGATGCTGAATCTTATGAAACTAAAGTGAAGACTTTACGTGAATCATATTTCACTATTAAAACTACATCAGGTGTAACATCCGTTGTAACTGATACTCCAGTTGAAGTTATCACTGAAGCTGGATCAAAATCTGTAGACCCAAAAATGTCTGCATACCTATCAGCACTCAACAATAAATAAATTTTTTAAAAAAAGGAAATCCAAAATGGATCGCAAACAATTAATGGAAAAATGGGCACCCGTGTTAAATCACGAGGGTTCTGCTCCAATCGAATCAAATTACAAACGTGAAGTTACTGCTATTCTTCTTGAGAACCAAGAAAAAGAAATGGCAAAACAATCTGAAGCTCTTTTCGAAGCAGCTCCAGCTAACAGCGTTGGTTCTTATGGTGACACTGGCGGTATCGCTAAGTTTGATCCAGTATTGATCAGCCTAGTACGTCGTGCAATGCCACAACTTATCGCTTACGATATCGCTGGTGTTCAGCCAATGACTCAACCAACTGGTTTGATTTTCGCAATGAAATCACGTTACAGCACTCAAGGTGGTACTGAAGCGTTGTTCAACGAAGCAAACTCTGCTTTCGCTGGTACTGGTACTCAGTCTGGTTCCGCTGCTGGTGGTGATGCTGCTGCAGGTACAGGTATTACTACTGCTGCTGCTGAGCGTCTTGGCCAAGGTGGTTCTGGTGATGGTTCTTTCGGTGCTATGTCTTTCTCAATCGAAAAGACTTCTGTAGTTGCTAAGACTCGTGCTCTTAAAGCTGAATACTCAGTTGAACTTGCACAAGACTTAAAAGCTGTTCATGGTCTTGACGCTGAAGGCGAATTAAGCAACATCCTCTCTACTGAGATCCTTGCTGAAATCAACCGTGAAGTTGTTCGTACAGTTTATCGTACTGCTGTTGCTGGTGCTGCTGTTGGTACTGCTACTGCTGGTACTTTTGACTTAGACGTTGACTCTAATGGTCGTTGGTCTGTTGAGAAATTCAAAGGTCTAATGTTCCAAATCGAACGTGAAGCTAATGCTATCGGTCAACAAACTCGTCGTGGTCGTGGTAACTTTATCATTACTTCAGCTGACGTTGCTTCTGCTTTAGCAATGGCTGGTGTATTAGATTATCAATCAGGTCTAACTGGTAAAAATAATCTAACTGTTGATGATACTTCTACTACTTTCGCTGGTATTCTAAACGGTAAGTATAAAGTTTATGTTGACCCATATTCATCAAACGTATCCGCTTCACAGTTCTTCGTAGTTGGTTACAAAGGTCAATCAGCGTTTGACGCTGGCTTGTTCTATTGCCCATACGTGCCTCTCCAAATGGTTCGTGCTGTTGATCCTAACAGCTTCCAACCTAAAATTGGTTTCAAGACACGTTACGGTATGGTTGCTAACCCATTCGTTGACTTGGATGACGCATCTGGTACTACTGGTGACTTGATCGCTAATAAGAACTACTACTACCGTCGTGTAACTGTTTCTAACCTATTGTAATAGTTAGAATCGGTAAAACGATAAGTAATTAAAAAAGGAGCTTCGGCTCCTTTTTTTCTTCCTAAATAACTATATGACTATTTCTATTCCAGCTGGATTAAATCCACTATCGCCAAATGGGTTCAACTTTAGTATATCTAAAGCAGCCAATGTTACATTCTTTTGTCAGCAAGCTAATTTGCCTGGTATTTCTTTAGGTGAACCTACTTTCTCTACACCATTTTCAACACAACCAATTCCAGGTGATACATTATCATATGATCCACTCGTCATTAATTTCTTAATTGATGAGAATATGTTAAATTATAATATAATATATAATTGGATTGTTGCTTTAGGATTTCCAGAATCATATACGCAATACACAACATTGCTTGCTGGTGATACTACACAATATGCTGAGCTTGCAAAAAATTTATCTGATGCAACTTTAGAAATTTTAGATTCAAATAATAATGTAATTAGAACTGTTACATTCTATGATGCTTTCCCAACTTCTCTAGAAACTATTACATTTGCATCTACTAATGTTGATGTATCATATGTAGTTGGAAGTGCAACATTTAAATTTGGCCACTATAAGTTTGCATAAGTAATTTGACTTTATTGCAGTTTTGTAGTATAATGTTATTTTGAGGTTATTATGAATATAGAACAATTGCAAGAACAGTGGGATATTGATTGCCAAATAGATGATAATTATCTTGGTGAAACTACCACAGCTACTCCTAAACTCCACGCTAAGTATTTAAAGCTACTTGTCAATGTCAAACTTAAACATACTAAATTAAGTTCTGACTGTAACATTCTCCGTAAAAATAAATTTAGATTATATCGTGGTGAATTATCACGTGATGAATTAACACAACTTGGTTGGGAACAATGGCAAGGTGTTAAACCATTAAAGAATGAAATGGATGAATTTCTTTCTGGTGATACAGAACTAAATACATTGAAGATTAAAATTGACTATCTAGAAACAATGATATACTTTCTTGAGTCAGTTCTTGGTCAAATTAAAGCACGTGACTGGCAAATTAAAAGTGCAATTACTTGGAAACAGTTTCTTGCTGGAATGTAATGATTATAAAAATTGAAAAACTTGACGAAGTCTATGTTCGCATATTTTCGGATTCTAGTATTGAACAAGAAATAGTTGATTTCTTTACATACGAATATCCAGGAGCAAGATTTACTCCACAGTTTAGAGCAAGGTTGTGGGACGGAAAAGTTCGATTATATGACGCAATACGTAAAACACTTTACCTTGGTTTAGTTCCTTACGTTGAACAATTTGCTGTAAGTAATGGTTATGCCATTGGATATGTAAATCAAGTTAATTATACTAATAATATAAAAAGCGCAGATGTTGAATCATACGCTAAATCTCTAGATCCACATGGTCGTGGAAAACCAATTGAAATACGTGACTATCAAATAGATGCAGTAACAACTGCTCTTGATAAAGAGCGCACCCTTCTACTCTCTCCAACTGCTTCTGGTAAATCATTTATCATTTATACTATTATGCGTTGGCATAT
>Ga0209188_1000314_pt1 | contig 50501 bp, 50 predicted proteins | sample C_130625_EF_Meta_FD_187307 | JGI IMG/M metagenome (GOLD analysis project Ga0209188, IMG submission 187307) | Freshwater microbial communities from Lake Croche, Canada to study carbon cycling - C_130625_EF_MetaG (SPAdes) (version 2) | ecosystem: Environmental > Aquatic > Freshwater > Lake...
ATAAAAAAAGCCTCTCACTTTCGTGAGAGGCTTTGTGCCTCAGGCGGGAATCGAACCCGCACGGGCGTTGCGGCCCACAGGATTTTAAGTCCTGCGTGTCTACCAGTTCCACCACCAAGGCGTCTATTCAAAGACTTAAAAAAAAGCCCGAACCGAAATTCGGGATTTTGAGCGAAAGACCGGGCTCGAACCGGCCACCCCGACCTTGGCAAGGTCGTGCTCTACCAAATGAGCTACTTTCGCTTAAACAAGAACTATTTTGAGGAGTGCAAAAATAAGGATTCAATGCACGCTAGCAAAATTTTTTTCTATTTATATTCAGGCTTGTATTGTGAGCTGGATTGTACTTCCGGATTTGGTTTTTTAAACCCACTGGTAAAAACTTTTGAACAGTTTCCAACGACCAAAGAAAGCAATGCGAAAACAGATACGTAAAATAAGAACTTTGAAGAAGTTACCCAATTTGAGTTGATATCTTTTGATACTTCTGGTTGATTTAAATCTTGTGACATATAGTTTAATTACGGTTGCAAAAATAACAACAAGTTCTTAATAAAGAACCTGTTAAAGCACAATTTTATTAAAATATTGCTTCTTTTTTATAAAGTATTGGTAAACCAATGAACCTGAATAAACGCCTTGTAATGTATTCATGGGTTGGGTTGGGTATGTTCTCTTCCATTTTCCGGCTAATAAAAGCCAAACGAAAGCCATATGTGCTTTAAAGATGGCCGTAAAAAAGTATGTATCCCCACTGAGCAAACCTTTCCATGCCGAAATGGCGTCCAATGCTATTCTGCAAGGCAATTTCCAACATAATTCACTAAAAGGTAAATTTTTACACAACATGACTAAATTGTTTCTGAAATTCAAAAAAACTTTACGCCCCCCTCTTGGCAATGTTCCTGCCCCAACATGGTATACAATTGATTCAGGACAACAATAAATATGATACCCTTTTAATTGTATGCGCCAACATAAATCTATTTCTTCCTGATGTGCAAAAAAGCTTGCATCAAATCCACCTAATTCATGAAATATACTTGCTCTAATCATCATCGCTGCTCCTGAGGCCCAAAAAATAGGTGCGTTTTGATCATATTGTGCATCGTCTTTTTCACAAATATCAAAAATTCTTCCTCTAGAAAATGGGTAACCATAACAATCAATCCAACCTCCTGCAGCGCCTGCATATTCAAATAAACTAGGTTCTTTTTGTGACAATAACTTAGGTTGACATGCTGCATTTTTAACATCTGATTCAAGCAATTCAACCATCGGCCGAATCCAATCAGGCGTCACTTCGACATCTGAATTCAATAAAACATAATAATCAGCTTGGATCATTTTCAATGCCCAATTATAACCGCCTGCAAAGCCTTCATTTTTTTTTGATGTTAGTATTTTAACACGCGGAAAATTAGACGCTACAAAGGAGATGGACTCATCCGATGATCCATTGTCGGCAACAACTATTTCGAAATTTTCATAATGGGTTGCTAAAACAGAAGGTAAAAACTTTTTCAAGTAATTTACCCCATTATAATTAAGTATTACTATGGAAACGAATGGTTTCAATCAGTTTTATTTTTTGCGAATGTAAGTCCAAAATGTCGGAATTAAAAGAGAAAAACATAACTTCACATTATGAAGAGGATACAAATGTTACAATTAAACTTAGATTTATTAAATCATCCCAAAGGGTAGTCATTAACACTCTTTACTTCTCGCTTAGTTCTCTTATCTTTTCCTGTATTTCATTTTTTAAAAGTCCGTTTTCTGTTAATTTGATAAAATAATATTGTATGGAAAAAAATCATTCCCTTTCCGCAAATGCTTTGCAGTATTTGGCACTTGAAGAAAAATTTGGAGCGCATAACTACCACCCCATTCCCGTTGTGATTGAAAGAGGCGAAGGCGTATTTCTATATGATGTGGATGGCAAAAAGTATTTTGATTTTTTAAGTGGTTATTCGGCTGTAAATCAAGGACATTGTCATCCTGCAATTATAAAAACTTTACAAGAACAAGCTGCTAAACTTACTTTAACTTCCCGTGCATTTCACAATAACCTACTAGGCCAATATGAAGCTTACATCACCAATTATTTTGGATATGATAAAGTATTACCAATGAATACAGGCGTTGAGGGGGGTGAGACGGCCATTAAATTAGCACGAAGATGGGGTTATAAAATAAAAGGAATTGCTGAAAATCAAGCTAAAATCATTTTTGCTGCTGGAAATTTTTGGGGTCGAACATTAGCAGCGATTTCCTCTTCTACCGATCCTTCAAGTTACCAAGGTTTTGGCCCTTTTATGCCAGGGTTTAAAGTAGTTCCTTACAATGATTTATTGTCTTTAGAAAATGAATTTAAAGACAAAGATGTAGCAGCCTACATGATGGAACCCATTCAAGGCGAAGCAGGAGTGATTATCCCAGATGAAGGGTATTTATCAGGTGTGCGGGCATTATGTTCACGATACAATGTTTTATTTATTGCAGATGAAATTCAAACCGGTTTGGCTAGGACTGGCAAAATGTTGGCATGTGACCACGAAGGTGTTCGACCAGATATTTTAATTTTAGGCAAGGCATTGAGTGGTGGAACCTTACCTATTTCTGCAGTACTAGCAGACGATGACATTATGATGCTCATCCAACCAGGAGAACATGGTTCAACATATGGAGGGAATCCGCTTGCATGTGCAGTCGCAATGAAATCTTTAGCGGTTTTGAAAGAGGAAAAAATGGCGGAGAATGCAGCTGCTATGGGAGAATTATTAAGAAATGAATTGGAAAAAATTCATTCTCCTTTCATAAAAACAATTAGAGGAAAAGGTTTACTAAACGCAATTGTTATTAACCATAAAGACCCTGAAGTTTCATGGGAATTATGTTTACACTTGAGAGATCTTGGTTTATTAGCAAAACCCACCCATGGAGATAAAATCAGATTTGCGCCTCCATTGATTATAAATGAATCACAAATAAAAGAGGCGGTAGCAATTATTGCAGAAGGACTAAAAAGATTGTCTTAATTTTTTGGAATGTCAATTTTTGGTAAAAATGTCATGATAAAAATACCAATAGAAACAATGACACAAGTATAAAGTGCCCATTGTCTTTGAGGACAATCACCCATTTGACAATTTGATAGCACAATGAAATTACGAACTGACCAAGCAATGAGTAATGCCGCTAATGCTATGTTAAATCTTTTTGCCCAAATAAATGGTAATATGAAAAATAACATTGCTAGCCCCCCTACTAAAGAAAAAAAGATGCCTGGTTTGCCAAAATCAGTACCCTTCGTTTGCCATCCTGTAATAACAATTTGATGACTTTCAATAATCACCAATGGCTGAGTTGTGCAAAAAAATAAAAAGATACAAAGGAGCACCCCAATGGTTTGAGAATATTTCATAGTACAAAAATAAGTGATTGAATTCGGATTACCAATGCTTCGCATTGGCATACGCTTCGGTAGACTCGTCTTACCAAAAGCCCTTCAAAGAATGTTATTTTTCACCTCACTTTGTTCGTTTTAAAATAACATTCTTTGGCTTTTTTGCTTCTCGCCTGCTTACACAAGCAAGCTTGTGACACAGTCTCTAAACAAAAAAGCCTCTCAACTTTCGTTGAGAGGCTTTGTATCGAGGTCCCGAGCGGACTATTGTCCGTCTCGGTCATATAGAATAAAAAATATTATATAATTGTATATCATACTTTTATACTTTATATATTAAATTATGTGTAAGGAAATATACTTAATTTGTTGTCCCCTATGTTGTCCCCTTGTATCTTTACAAAAATAAAGATTATGGGATATTCATTAAAAAACAACATTAGAGAGGATAAAATCAAATCAAACGGGGAATGTCCTGTTGTAATTAGAGTGACGATTGATAGAAAATCATACCGACACCCAATAGGAGAAAATATAAAACCTAAGGATTGGAATAAAAAAGAAGATATACCAAGAAAAACATGTTCTAATAGAGATGTGATAATATCAAAATTAGAAACCGAAAAAAACAAGATTAGGGATTTATTAAATCAATTTTACTTTAACAATAATAAGAAATACCCTTCAATTCAAGAATTAAAAAATACACTTAAATCTCAAAAAGGTATAAATGGTGTCTCCAAACCCATCAGTGTATATTATGATGATTTTGTAGAAGATTATGTTAAAAAGAAGAACTTGTCATATGGAACAAAACGAGTTTATCTTAATACAGGTTATAGATTAAAAGAGTTTTTCACAACTAATAAAATCACCCCTACTTGGGATTTATTTAATGAAGACTTCTATAACGATTTTGTTGATTTTTATTTAGATGGTGGAAGAAATACAGAGGGAACTATTGGGAAATATATTAAGAACTTAAAAACTTTCTTGAAAGATACACACAAGAAATACAAACTTGTTAGACCCGAACAATATGAAACATTTGTAGTAATGAAAGAAAAACCTGACTTTGTCGTTTTTACTAAGATTGAACTATTAATGATAAAATATTATATTGGACTTATTGATGTAAAACAAGAAGATTGGTTTGATAAAACTGAAATCAAACTAAATAAAAGGGAATTACTGATTTTGAGAATCATGTTATTTCTATCATTAACAGGTATGTCTTATGTGGATTTTGATAAACTAACATATCAAGATTTAGAAAATAACGAGGATTTAGAGAATGATACTACCCTTTCATTTATTTACATAAGACAGAAGACGAACATGATTAATAAAGTAGTAATTACTTTAACAGAAGATATAGTTGAACTACTAATTAAAGAGATTAGTATATACATACCTCAGTTAGATTTATCATCTAAACATTTTCACATATCTTTAAGAACATTAGAACAAAAAGTCAAACTCTTATGGGGTTATTTAGACCAAATAAAATCTAACAATCTAAAAAAAGTTAATTTAAGTAGTAAGAATTACCTTGATATGGTTCATTATCCAAGATTATTCCCAAAAGTTCCAAACCAAACATTTAACGAAGAGATTAAATTAGTTCTTGATAAAATAGGTATAAATCAACATGTATTCCTTATAGAAAAGAGAAATAGGAAATCTAATAAAGTTGAGTATAAAAAATGTGATATAATATCAAGTGTAACAGGTAGAAGAACATTTATCACACATTCCCTTCAAGACGGAATTAGTATGGAGGTATTAATGAAATCAACAGGTCATACTGATATTCGTTCTCTATTAAGATACAACAAAGTAGATGTTGAAGATGTAAATAAACAATTCTTAAAAAATAAGAAACGAATATCCCCAACTGACATTTGGGTTGAAAGAAAAACAAAGGAGACCAAAAAGAAGGTGTTAAACAAAACAACAAAAAAATAATTACACTCAAACTAAACTTTCCTATTACTTACTACTATTTATTACTTGACGGGGTTGAATAACCCAATGTGTCATCAATAATTATTAACCCATTAAGTAATGAGAAAAGTTGGACGACCACCATTATACCTATATGAAGAAGATAGGATAAACATAAGACGAGAACAGAACAGAACTAACCAAAGGAATTGTAGAATAAAGAAGAGACTAATTAAACATGTTAAAACCATTACCCTACCAATTAACTTCAACAAGAAATACCAAGACGACATCGTCCATTCCTTTATGAACTATGGGTTCAATACCCTTTTTACAGGGACAATAAACCTAAACCATTTAGAACAGGACGAGTTAAATGTTATGAATAAAGAAGTAGATAAGATAAACCAAGAACTACAAATAGAACTTAAACAATTCACAGAACGAAGAACCACAATACAATCATTAAAAGAATACACAGAAAGATACATTCAATTTCTTTATAGTAGGAATGTAATTGATAGGTCATTAGTATTCTTTGAGATTGGAGACAATCTAAACATACATACACATATAATCTTAAACTCAAAGACCAACTACCAAGACCTAAAATTGATATTAGAAAGTGGTTGGTTGATTGGAGTATCAAAGACATCAAGACCTATCAAGAACCAAGAAGAGAAAGAGAGAGTAATTAGGTATGGTGTAAAAGAATTGAAACCCACCTCGTCCAAATCAAACGAACAGAAGAAGATAGACAATTGGTTCTTTATCGGTGAATATAATTGAACGGGGGTAGTCCCTGTAGGCAGGTCCTGTTCGTATCTTACCTTATATAGGGGGTCCCTCCGGTCTCCATATCCCATTACAATACCAAAGATTTAGTTTGTAAAGGTTTTTAGTCCATTACACTCACCTAAATACAACTTACCTCACAATCCCACTAATTAAACAATTAAACATGTTTTAGTCCTTAAATAATCTTTTACAAGGTTTTTGAAAGAAAAACACCATTCCTTAAATGAAATAAGGAGGTTGGTATTATATAAACTAACTCACTAACATACTAACCTTTTGTGTTTTACTTGATATTTATTATTATGGAAACATTAGAAAAAATAGAGGTGTATTATTCATTAGGAAATGAAAATACAGATTACGACTTGGTTGATAAAAACCATATCAGGGATTTAATAATAGATAGGTTTGAGAAACAGAAATCTACAATTGAAGGTAAATACCTTTACTCACTTACTCTACAAATACTCCCGACAAGAGAAAACTACCATACATTCAGTATGGAGAAACTACAAGACATATCACGAAAATTAACAAATGGGATGAGTTCATTGGGTAGTATATCAAACAGAAAGTTTTGGAATAATAATTTTACAGGTGGGGTTAGAACTATAAGTGTGGTTGAGGAAGAGTATAATGATTACCCCACCTTTTCATTAAACTACTTGGTTTATAGTCAAATAGACAATTTAGACATTAGGTTATTGAAACCACTAACATTCCGTATTAAGATGATTGACCCGAAAATCAGTTTTTCAATCAACTATATTGGGAAATACACACCCGAACTATTAAGTTCCAATATAGATTATAGAACGAAGGTGGATTACAAGAATCCTTTATTGAAAAAACTTGGAGACGAGACCATAGAAGAGATTTTTAATAACCAATTCCAAAGACCCCGATTTATTGGGGGTTTATATAAACTTAACCCATAAAGAATGAAATATATATTGACCGAAAAACAGGTAAAATCCTTAATAATAAACTTAAAAAACATGTTATTAGATGAAAAAAACAATAAAAAAAACTTTATACTCATAAACAAAAATAGAAATGGAAATAAATAGTCATTATATAGACCTGAAAGAGGTATTCAAGGAACACAACCATAAATTATGTGTAAATCCCCAAACAATTAGAAAAGTCCTCATTGACCTTCATATGGACGAGGAAGAAGAAATTACTATCACAGGAACTTATGAAGATTGGGGATGGTTTTGTAATTTTTTACTATCCCAAGTCATAGAGGGTGATTTTACGAGTGAATATTAAATCAAAATATAAAGGGAACTGAAAAATGTTCCCTTTTTTATTGTTTTTCAGTATAAATGGTGTAATTTTAATCTGTCAATTAAAATACACATATTATGAAGGTAAAATACAATCGTTTAAGTAGTTTAAGTCAAACAGGAAATCGTTTAACAGATGATAAGACCCAATATGACCTTGTGTTATTAGACAGAGTATCAGGGTCGGTTAGTTTTAAGGATAGACCAAAGGGTCAGGAACTTACTACATTGGTGGAACAAGGTAAGATTAGTGAATTATGGGTTGAAGAGTTCAGTCGTCTTGGTAGAAATACGGGAGATGTAATCAAGACCCTTGAATGGTTAGATGAAATGAAGGTAAATGTCGTAGTAAGGAATATAGGATTACAATCCCGACCAAATGGACAAAAGAACCCAATATGGAAAATGATTAGTTCGGTGATGAGTTCCCTTTACGAGATGGAATTGGAGAATATTAAAGAGAGAACTATGGTGGGTCGTAAGGTATATGTTCTAAATGGAGGTCGTTTAGGAAGACCGGAAGGAACCAAAGAAACAGAAAAGGACTTCCTTGAAAAACCACAGACAAAGGAGATAATTAAAAACCTAAAAAAGGGATTAACGATTAAGGATATATGTAAGATTGTTGATTGTTCTAACAAGACAATCATTAAAACGAAAAGATTAGGAAATAAACATCAATTACTTAACTAATTTGAATAAAAAATAGTGAATTTATTAAAAAATCAACCATATCCCCCACTTTAATTGAATTTATGTAAATTCATCAAAATTTAAATCAATGAAATATTATTTATTATCATTTTTTCTACTTGTAAGTATATTCTCATTTTCACAAAACAAAAATTTAAGTATTGGTCTCCAATCTAATTTCCCAACAAAAGGTTTGAGTTTGAAATTAGATATAGATAGTGTAAATCAATACCAATTAAGTTATTCCTTATACAAGGATTTTTTCTCAAATAGAAATTTGTATGGTTTGAAATATTCAAGAACAATCAACAAGTTTAAATACTTTCAATCTTATACCTATGTTGGATTTATGATTATGAGTTATAGTCTATTAGGAGTTCCAATTAATAATTACGGAAATGAAAAGAATGGAACTACTTTCTCTTATGGGTTAGGTATGGGAATACAAAATACTTTATTCCATAGATTAAATCTTTCCCTTGAAGGGGGTTATGGTAAATACAATTTTAATAAATCAAATGAAGACTTCGGTTTTGTAGGAGGTTTTGGATTACATTACTATTTTAAACGAAAAAAGGATTAAAGATTAAGGATATTTGTAAAATTGTTGATTGTTCTAACAAGACAATCATTAAAACGAAAAGATTAGGAAATAAACATCAATTACTTAATTAACTTCAATCACACAAAGATATTTGGGTATTTCAAGTAAAGTAAATAGAGATATATACCAATCCTTTGATGAATTGATGTAAATTCATCAAAACGAAATCTATGAAAAAAATAGTATCACTTTCTATTTTATTGTTTTTTGGGATTGTTGGATACTCACAGAAGATTGTTTCTGTATCAAATCCTTTAGAAGAGTATTTTCAAAAAAACTATGATTCTACAATTTTTTTATACCAATCTAACAATATAGAACCCTTTATCTATATAATGTCAAAGAAAGGTAATAAACTTTATAATTATAGATACATTTATTCTACCTACGAAGACTTGATAATAAATAAATATGAATTAGGTCCACTTGATAATGAATTAAAAGAAGTGTTTACAAATAGACTTGAGATATTTAAAAAAACGAAACCTTCCATCAATCAATATTTTACTTACTATAATACAGATTCAGTTAGTAACATAAAAATTAGGAAAGAATCTTATTATGGAAGGAAAGATGAGGTGAATGAGATATACTCCCCACTATGGGTAATACTCCAAAATTTTGACTTGTGGAGTTTAAGGGATGAAAGTAATGAAGAATTGAATAAGTATGATAATTCGAATGTTAATGATAGTAAAGATGTTTTTGTTTTAATTACTAAAGGTCAGGTTAAGAAATTAAAATACAGAGAATTAGATAGTCCATCTAAAGAAAAAGACGAATTAAGAAAAAAGGTTAGTGAAATAAAAGAAAAAATTTGGTTGAGTTTAACAAGAATTAATTAAGATTGAGTTATGAAAAAACTATTTTTTCCATTTTTGTTGACAGGAAATATAGAACTACAGAGAAAGTGTCTAACGTGTGTCTCCCCTTCAATATCTACCAAGTATTTGAGTAAATCATTTTCAAGTCTTTCTTGAGTAGAATTTTCATTGATAATCATTATATCTTTACCCATTATTCTAAATTGTAGTTTGAACTACTAAAAAAAAATTAAACATTTACAGAAACACTTGGATTTACTTGTTGAATATCCATTATGAATAGTTCTGTATGATTAGGAGAGATTAAAATTGATTTATTATCATCGTAATTTATTATCAAACACTTATTAGTTAAAAAAGGATTAGTCAATAAACTCCTACGAAATAGATTTCTATTCTTTGAGATTTTAGAAATTGATTTTATTTGAATGTTTTTATTTATCAAAAAACCTCCTTTAATATTAAGGGTGTCATTTTCAATAGTATATTTTGTGTAATTGTATAAAAGGATATAAATCACCAAAACACCAATTATAGTTGGAAGAATGATATGTAAGTCTCCTTTTTGAATTTGATTAAATAACATCAAAAAGGGAAAACTCAAAGTTAGAATTAGAAATAGAATATCAATTTTAGATTTATACGTTTTCATTTTTTTGAATTTTAGGTTTGTTAATGAAATACCTAATCAATAATACTACAAAACCAACAATAGAACCTTGAATACAACCATTTACAAAACTATTGTCTAATGGTTTATACAGGTATTTTACTAAAATCATTAAAATAAAGAATAAAACAACTCTAATAAAATCTCTTCCATATGGATTAGATAGTATCTTTTTCATATTGATTGTATTATTTATCTAAATTATGAATAATATAGGATAGAACATAAATAATAATTACTAAATTGTTGTCCCCTATGTTGTCCCCTAAAAAACAAAACCCCTGATACTATTATGTTTCAGGGGTTATTGAGAGGTCCCGAGCGGATTCGAACCGCTGTAGAAGCTTTTGCAGAGCTCTGCCTAGCCACTCGGCCACAGGACCTTTTAGGACAGCGAAAATAACACAAAGAAGTTAATTATAAAAGAATTTTCCAACTATTACGAATTAAACGACATTTGTAACATAAAACATATATAAATGTCATCTATTGCTGCTTCAGAACTTATTATCAATGAACGTGGGGCAATTTATCACTTAAATCTTAGGCCCGAAGAAATTGCTGATACCATTATAACAGTAGGGGATCCTGCACGTGTGCCAACTGTCAGCAAATACTTTGACAGCATTGAATACCAAAGTGCGCACAGAGAATTTATTACCCATACAGGATATATTGGCACGAAAAGAATTTCTGTATTGAGTACCGGTATTGGTCCAGACAATATTGATATTGCCTTAAACGAAATAGATGCATTATTCAACATAAATTTTGACAACAGAACTGTGAATGAAGAACACAAATCAGTTTCTATTATTCGCATGGGCACATGTGGTTCTTTACAAGCTCAAGTTGGACTGAATCAATTAGTGGTAGGCACTCATGGTTTAGGCATTGATAATTTAATGCATTTTTATGCATTTGAAAATAATGAGGAGGAGCAATCAATGCTAGCAGCATTTGAACAACATACACAAATTAGTAGTGCTTATATTAAACCTTATATTGCCTCAGCAAGTAATGAATTGATGCAACATTTTACAGAAGGTTATCATCACGGTATTACAGTTACTTGTCCTGGTTTTTATGGTCCTCAAGGCCGTATTTTAAGACTCCCTTTAAGTCTTCCCAATTTGATTGCACAACTAACAAGTTTTCAATATGAACAACTGCACATTGCAAATTTTGAAATGGAAACAAGCGCAATCTATGGTTTGTGTAATTTATTAAACCACCATTGTCTTAGTATCAATGTAGTCATTGCGAACAGAGTAAATAAACAATATTCGAACAATACGGCGGAAGCAATTGATCAAATGATCCAAAAAACAATAAACATCCTTGCTACCCTTTAATTAAAATTCAAAAAATGGAAATTCAATTTTCAAAATACCAGGGTACCGGAAATGATTTTGTAATCATTGACAATCGATTGGGAAATGTACATTTATCAACACCACAAATTGCATTCTTATGTGATCGACGTTTTGGTGTTGGTGGTGACGGATTAATGTTATTAGGAACTGCTAACGGATATGATTTTTCAATGACATATTTTAATGCTGACGGAACTGAAGGAACCATGTGTGGTAATGGTGGCAGGTGTTTGGTTCAATTTGCTCATGATAACGGTATCGTAAAAGAAAAATATTTATTTATTGCTATTGATGGACCCCATGAAGCTTCTATAAATGACAATGGATGGGTTCATTTAAAAATGATTGATGTAAATACAGTTGAATCTAATGACGATTTTTTTGTAGTTAATACCGGGTCTCCTCATTTTGTAAAATTTGTTAATGGCATTGAAAATTACGATGTACTTAATGAAGGAAAAGCGATAAGATATAATGATCGTTTTTCGAAAGATGGCATCAACGTTAATTTTATAGAACAACATCCCAATCATTTATATGTTCGTACTTATGAACGCGGTGTTGAAAATGAAACTTATAGCTGCGGAACAGGAGTAACTGCTGCTGCACTAGTTTCTTGTATAAATAAAAAAGGAATTCATGATATTGCTATAAAAACCATTGGAGGAAATTTAGCAGTTAGTTTTAACAATAAAGGGGAAGGTCAGTTTTCAGACGTTTGGTTAAAAGGTCCTGGTACATTTGTTTATAAAGCAAGTATTCAAATTAAATAAATTTTATGGCACTTTTTAACGTTAGAGTTTACGGTATATTAATTGATGAAAAACAAAGATTGTTGATTAGTGATGAATTCATAAGAGGTGCCTATATCACAAAATTACCAGGAGGCGGATTAGAAATTGGCGAAGGAACCAGGGATGGGTTAGCTAGAGAATTTAGGGAAGAAGCTAATTTAGAAGTTACCGTTGGAGAACATTTTTATACCACCGATTTTTTTCAAATATCTGCATTTAACAATACCGATCAAATAATATCAATTTATTATTTAGTTCACTCTGATAAAACGGAAACGGTATTGACTAAAGAAAAACCCTTTGACTTTTTACCAAATCAAGTGGCTGATGTAAAAGGAACTGCTGAGCATTTAAGATGGGTTCCACTTGATGAATTAACCGAGGAAACCATGACGCTTCCAATTGACAAGGTTGCGATAAAATTATTATTAAGTAAGTCTAAGTTTTAAACTTTACACTTCATTTTCAATGCCCATTGCAGCTAATTTCATTTTTTTAGCTTTTTCATGTCCTAAATATTTTTCAATGACTGCTTCTATTAAAGTAATTGCAGGCGTTAAAATGATAGCCATAGTAAACTTGTACATGTAATTAACGATGCAAACTGCAATTACAAAACTCCAAGTCCAATTATTTCCTAATTTAAAAGCAATTACAAGCACCACAAAACTATCCACCAATTGCGATACCATTGTTGACCCAGTAGCCCTTAACCAAGGCATCTTCTCACCAGTTTGTTTCTTTATTTTATGAAACACAATTACATCTATAAATTGACTTACTAAGAATGCCACTAAACTTCCAAAAATAATCCACATACCTTGTCCAAAAATGGCTTCAAATGCACGTTGCATACTAGGTACGCCATTTGAAACTTTGGAATCCACCCAAAAAGAAGCTGGTGCAATAATCATGGCCAAATAAAACATTAAAAAAGCATACCCAATTAAGCCTACAGCTGTGAAACTAATTCTACGAACAGCTTTTGGCCCATAATATTCATTCACAATATCCGTAATTACAAATTCCAATGGCCATAACAATACACCACATGTTAAGTTAAAGGATAAACCAGATTGTCCTAAGATAGTGAAATTTGCAGGCTTGATTCCTAACACGCCTTCCAATGAAAAAATCTTGCCCCCTATACATTCTGCGATTAAGGCATTGGCCACAAAAAAAGCAGTAATGCCAATAAAAAGTTTAGTGGATTTATCCTTTAGTATCTCATTAACCATGGTTGTAACTTTGTTGAATTTTATTGAATAAATGCAATGAATTGTATAATACTCGTCAATATTATTGAAATTATTTGCCATTTAGGCAATATAATTCCTCTTTTTGTTAATTTATTCACAATGAAAGCAAGTAAACAACAAACATTTACAATTGGAGACATAAGGAGTCCCAATAAAGCCATAAAATTTGCGATAAAATCTGGTAATGTAAACCATTTAAAGAACATAAACATACCCACCATCATGTAAGCAACATTACAAATGATGGCTAGTTTAACGGTAAATGATAATAAAGAATGCTTTAAAAAATGCCCCATATTATACAATATACTACAAGATAAGAAAATTACGCAAAAAGCCTTTTTAGTTGTAGGTTTGTGTCTATAATAAAAGTATATGAATCAGTTAAATTTCAAATCCGTATTACCTCATATTATAGCTATTGTTATATTTGCTTTGGTCGCTATTGTCTATTGCCAACCTGCACTTGAGGGAAAAGTACTCCAACAATCCGATGTAACACAATGGAAAGGAATGGCACAGGACGCCTTGGAGTATAAAGCAAAATATGGTACTACTCCACTTTGGACCAATAGTATGTTTGGTGGTATGCCAACCTATCAAATAACTGGTATACCAGCAAATGCATTTACCATTGGAACTTTGGATTTACTTTTCACCTTAAGATTACCAGAACCAATCGGATTGTTCTTTTTAGCTAGTATATGCTTTTATATTCTTGCTCAAATATTAGGATTTAATACCATCATCAGTGTCATTGGTGGACTTGCCTATAGTTACGCAACATACAACCCTATTATTGTTACCGTTGGGCACATGACTAAAATGCATGCCATAGGATACTTGCCTTTGTTTGTTGGATCTATCCTATTATTGTTCAAAAAAAGATACTTAATGGGGAGCGTACTAGTCGCAATTTCGACCGCCCTTTTTGTGCAAGCCAACCACTTACAAATTACTTATTATGGAATTATAATTGTTTTCTTTTTGACTTTATTTTACCTCGTAAAATGGATTAAAGAAAAGGAGTATACACATATTGGAAAAACTTTCGCATTTGGTATTGTCGCTGGGGCATTAGGCCTCGCAGTGAATGCCCCGATGTTAGTGAGTACTTTTGAATATGGTAAACAATCAATAAGAGGAGGTAGTGCGCTCATCACCAAAGACAGTAAAACTACCGCAACAGGTTTAAATAAAGAATATGCTTTAAGTTATAGTATGTTTACTTCAGAGCCACTTGTCATGATGTTTCCTAATTTATATGGCGGTGCTAGTGACCCAAATGTAGTAGAACCTACTACTTCTAAAGCAATTGAAGTACTTCAACAAATGCAGCCCCAAATTGCACAACAACTACAGTCATTTGTAAGTTTTTATTGGGGAGGTATAGGAATAACTTCTGGTCCTCCTTATATAGGAATTGTAATTTGCTTTTTTGCTTTGATGGGAATAAGTGTTCAAAAGAATGAGCACCGTTATTGGATGATTCCAACCATTATTTTTGCTTTATTCCTGGCTGCAGGTTCTTATTTCTTATCCTTTAATAGTTTTATGCTTGAGCATTTACCTTTCTATAATAAGTTTAGGGCACCAAGCATGATCATTATTATACCAACATTACTTTTAGGTGTGATGGCCTTATATGGATTGGATGCGATGGTTACCGAATCTAATTGGAAAGGGGTGTTTAAAAAATATAGATATAGTTTCATCATTTTAGGACTTGTTTTTTTAGCTGTTATTTTCATTTATAGTGCTAGTGATTTTAAAAGTGATGGGGATAAACATTTAATAACAACCATAGCGCAATTAACGGATCCAAACCAAAGAGCAGCTTTTGAAGCGCCTGCTAACGATTTAGTAAATGCATTGGTGAGTGATCGTAAATCATTGATAGAAGCTGATTTGATAAAAGCATTTATCTTCATACTTATCACTAGTGCCCTTTTATTTTTAGCTTTTAAAAAAATCATCAACCATACCATCGTATTGATTGCAATTGGGTTGGTTGCACTTTTTGATTTATTTCAGTTAAATATTAAATATTTGAAGCCAGATCATTTTGTCGAACAAACAGAAAATGAAAGTGCTTTTACACTTACCCCTTTAGACAATTCATTAAAAAAAGATACAACGAATTACAGGGTGTTGGATATGAGATATGGTATCAATAACGCTTTTAATGGTGGCGCCTTGATTGCTTATCACCATAAAACCGTTGGTGGTTACAATCCAGCCAAATTGAGTATTTACCAAGATTTAATCGAAAATCAATGGTATAAATTTCCAAATTGTATCCCTACTGCCAACATGCTTAATACCAAATATATTATTTATGGCAATTTGGCTACAGACACAGTGCCCAATAAAAGTGCTTGTGGTAATGTATGGTTTGTAAAAGGAATTAGATTTGAAAAAGATGCCGCAAGTGTCATGAAAGCATTGGATAATTTTAATCCAAAAGACACGGCAATCATCGAAGAAAAAGATAAAATACCAACGCTATCAAATGTAGGCATGGATAGTTCAAGTCAAATTAAATTAATTCAAAATGACAATGATATAGTTACTTATTCATCTTCAACGCAAAAAAATCAATTCGCCGTATTTAGTGAAATTTATTACCCACTTGGATGGAAAGCATATATTGACGATAAGGAAACTCCCATTGTTAAAGTAAACTATGTCTTAAGAGGATTAGTGGTACCAGCCGGTAGTCATCAAATTAAATTTGAATTAAAGCCTAGCAGTATTGTGCATGCGAAAAAAGCATCCAATTACGCTTCCTTTATTATTTGGGCTTTATTAGGTTATACTGGATTTTATTGGTTCAAGAAAAATAAAACTGCGAAAGTTTAATTCAAATAATATTCAATGCATTTAAGTATTATTATATGCAGTTATAACCGCGCCAATTATATTGGAGATGCACTTACTGCGTTGTATAATCAAACTGCATCACTGGACCAATTTGAAGTATATATTGTAGACAATAATTCAACAGATAATACTGCTGAAGTTTTTAAAACATGGAGGGCTTCTCATTCAAATGGCAAATTTGAATACACTACCGAAACCAAACAAGGTGCTTCTTTTGCAAGAAACACAGGTGCTAAATTAGCAAACACCCCATGGCTTTGTTTTATTGATGACGATGCCATCGCAAGCCCATACTATGTTGAAAATGTAATTAAACATACGCAAGACCAACCCTTGATTGTAGGTTTTGGAGGAAAAATTATTCCAAAATATATCCCAGCCGAACCCAAATGGATGAGCTACTATGTTTCAAGCTTAGTAGGAAATTTTGATTATGCCCCAAAAGCTTGTGCTTTTGAAAATGGCAAATACCCATTGGAATCTAATATGATTGTTGCCAAAAAAATATTTGAACAGGTAGGTGGATTTAATGAACAAATTCCAGGTGTTGTAGGAACGCTGAGAATTGGAGGCGAAGGAAAAGAATTGTTTTATAAAATAATGGCCTTGGATCATACTATTTATTATGATCCCAATATCATGGTGCATCATGTAGTGGAGGTCAGTAAGTTAACTCCCGAATATTTATATCGAGTAGCAAGCGGGATTGGCAGAGGAGAAAGATCAAGAACTAAAGCAATCAATTCAACTACCTATTTAAAAAAAGTGTTTGAATACATCTTAAAATTAGGCGCAGCAATACTATTAGGAATTAAATACGCCTTAGTTGGGAATCCTGCCAAAACAATGCCCGTTATTCAATTTAGAATAGACGCTTTAAAAGGATTATTAGGCTACTAAATACATTTGTAAAAATGTGGTTTGCCAATTAGAATTATGGGAACCAGCGCCCACAACCTGCCTACATTTTTAGTAAAACCCAACAAATATTTACATTCAGGAATTACATTTTTAAAGCTTAAAAAATGTTTAATAACACATGCAATAAAAGCAAATGGAATTGCAAATGTGTAGTTTAATAATAAACAAAAAAACCAAAATATTCCATATTGCTTTTTGATACGCACATGATTAGATACCATCAATTGAAGCCCTTTTTTATCAGACAAATTGGTATAGCTATTGTCAATGGATTCGGTCTCAGATTGAATAGAAGTACCAATTAAATGTATGATTTCAATGTCCCCATATATACAAATAGACCCTTGTTGAATTAATCTACTGCACCATTCTACCTCTTCTGCATATAAAAAGAAATCTTCATCCATCAATCCTGCTTTATCGATGGCAGCTTTTTTTACCATTAAAAAGGCACCGCTCACCCAATCCACTTTTTGTTCTTTTTCTGCTTTGATAATGGATGGTTTATTTGCTTTTAAAAAGGAAGCAACATATTTAACGGTGCTGCCCCAATAAGGCAATTCTAATAAATGATTCATTCCTCCTTTTACAAAATTACTCCCCGAAAATTGTGGCTCATGATTTGGGTATACTAATTGTACCCCGCAGGCAATATGATTTGAATTTTCTAAACGGCTTAAACAGGATTGGATACTGCCAGGAATCAATATCGTATCGGGATTTAATAATAAGATATTTTCACCCTTAGCTACTTTAATCCCTGCATTATTGGCTCTTGCAAATCCAGCATTGTATCCCATTTGCACTAGCTTAACAAGGGGAAATTTTGCCGACAATGCATTTTTACATATATCATTTTGTTCATTATCTACCACGATCCATTCAATAGTTTCATCATTGATTAAAGAAGGTTCAGCCGAAGCCAAACAGTCCAAAATATAGGTTGTTGATTTAAAATTTACAATGATGATGGATAGGCGCATCTTAGTTAGAATACATTTACAAGCTTGAAGATAAAGATAAAAAAAGATATATTTGTGAAACAAGCACAAGCAATATTAATGATCAAAAACAAAGAAATAAGAATTGCCAACAATTTTGATATCATTAGAATTTTATTCGCATGGTTTGTGATTATTTCTCATAGTTATGTATTGAATGGTGACGGCCCATTTGACCCATTGGCCAAATTAACAAACGAATACATGATTTTTTCTTTTATTGGCGTAAAAGGTTTTTTCATTATAAGTGGGTACTTAATATTTCAAAGCTTAGCGCGAAGCCAATCTGTTGCTGACTATCTTGCTAAAAGAATCTTGCGCATCTTTCCAGCACTATTGGTGGTACTTGCTCTCACCTTATTAGTTGTATATTTTATTTACCCATTACAAAAAGGATATTATTTATTAAATCCAGAGATTTATAAATATTTTTTAGGAAATGTTATTTTGTTTATGCCCCATTTTTTTATAAAAGGGGTTTTTGAAAATTTACCCAATCATGCAATTAATGGATCCTTATGGACCATTGAATTTGAATTCCTATTTTATATTGTTTTGCTATTATTCTTCCCCATTCGAAAAAACAAAAACTTGCTTAAAATATTATTAAGTATTGTACTTATTGGACTATTCATAGGGGATATTTTTTTCTTAGATGATCTAAAGAAAATTACATCTCCAATTAACCTAGCGCTCGCTTTTGACCTAGGTACTTACTTTTTAATGGGCTCCTTTATTGCCTGTTTTAACTGGGAGCAAATACCTTATAAAAAATGGATCGCACTGGCCGCTGGACTAGTTTTATTAATGGCGACCCTCTTAAAACTAAATTATTGTTGGGTTCAAATTAGCCTTCCCTTTATTATTATTTTTTTAGGCAAGAAAAGTTCGAAATTAGCTTCAGTATCGCATCAAATATTGGGTGATCCGTCTTATGGAATTTACCTTTATGGCTTTCCAGTACAACAGTTTATCATTTACTTTTTCAAGCCCAATACAATGATGTTACTCATTTGCAGCACCCTAGTTTGTTTTGCTATTGGTTATCTATCCTGGACTTTTATTGAGAAAAAGGCGCTACAATACAAAAACATTTTCGATCCTAAAAAGGAATAGGGCGGGAGCTATTAAATTATGGCCGCATCAAATAACTTACAAACATCATTAATTTTGAAAAAGGGCCAAACTTTAAGAGACTTAAAGGAAATTTAATTTGGAGAGAAAGCATCTTTTTAATGACTGGCAATATGCGATCCACTTCAACCCCATCATTTACTAAATCATTGATAGATCTTATTTTATAATTGCGCAGCAAACGCCAATAATAATCATACATTAAAATATCCGAAAAAGCTTGGTTGCCCATTTTTGCTGCAAACCAAATGTTTTCTTTCACGATCACATCTTCATTGTTTCTGCAAAATACAGTGGTTTGGTCTTCATGCAATCCAATACTCACCAAGTGCTGATCAAGATAAACATATTTATAACCCTTATTTAAGAGCGCAACATAATAGTCAACATCCACTAGCCAAATATAATCTTCATCATAATGAACACCCACTCCTTTTTTTAGCATCGTATTGCTTGGAGGACCAATCACATTTGCCCTTAAAATATGGTTGGGTCTATTGCCCATATCTTTTAATAAGGAAGTAATGTATTGCAAGGTGAGCTTTGTCCCATCAGGTTGAATAGCCGTGTTTTTACAAAAGACAAACTGTGCATTGGGATTGGACTCAAACGCTGTTATATAAGTGGACAAACATTCAGTTGAATCCAACCAATCATCCTGATGTAAAAGCATATAATAATCACCACTAGAAAGCTGTATGGCATGATTCCAATTTTTAGGGCTTTTCAATGCTGGTTGATTGTGATAATATTTGATGTTGAGCTCAGAAATATAAGATTGTATTGCTATTTTTATGTCCTCATTAGGAGAATCGTCAGAAATGATAATCTCTACATTTTTATAGGACTGCTTTTGAACAGATTGAATAGCACGAACTACAAATTCAGGCTGTTTATAGGCAGGAATACAAATAGAAATGAGCGGTGCTGACATTTAATAAAAGCGAAAATGATGATTACAAATATACTAAAGGGAATTGGAAAAAGACTATACAATTCAAAGTCCATCCATAGTGGTCATCAAATTGGATGGTTGGCTGAGAAATTATTAAAACATAAGGACGATCAATTTCCAAAGCAATACCAATTTCCAAAATTTGTATTAAACTTTATCAGACCGTACGAGGTCATTAAAACTTACAAGGAAATTTTTACGCAAGAGATATATAAATTCAATGGTGGGAGCAAAAATGGTATTATTATAGACTGCGGAGCTAATATTGGAATTAGTACCCTTTATTTTGCCATCAACAATCCTCTATCTACAATCTATGCGTTTGAACCAGACAAAATAATTTTTGAGCTATTATCAAAAAATATTCGAGACAATCAACTTACAAATGTTGTAATAAATAATCAGGCAGTGTGGACGGAAAATTGTGAATTGTCTTTTAGCAATAAAGGTTCTGAAGCAAGTCAAATTGATACCACAGGGACAAGCCCCACAAAAGTAAAGGCCATTCAACTTTCCAATTTCTTATCCCAATTTGAAAAAATAGACTTCATTAAAATGGATATAGAAGGGGCAGAATATCATGTCATACAAGACTGCGCCAATCAACTTTACAAAGTTGGAAATTTGTTTCTTGAATACCATGGGACCAATGCAGAAACAGATAAGCTAACCACCCTTTTAACTATAGTAAAGGAAGCAGGATTTAAAGTATATATTAAAATGGCCGCAGATAATTTGAACAAACCATTTGTTGAAAAATCAACCGGTACCCCATTTGATGTTCAATTAAATATTTTCTGCTACAAGTAAACCTATTTTATGAACCCATTAATTAGTGTTGTAATTCCTTGCTTTAACGATGGTGTTTATTTGCCAGAAACGATTTACAAATTAGGCTTACAAACCAATCAATCATTTGAAATAATTATTGTAAATGATGGATCAACAGATAACAATACTTTACAAGTTTTAGATCAACTCACTAAACAACCCAACATCATTGTTTTACACAAGGAAAATGGCAGAATGTCCTCGGCAAGAAACCATGGGGTTAAACATGCCAAAGGGAAATATATTGCAGCCTTGGACGCTGATGACTATTTTGATGCAAGTTTTTTTGCGAAAGCAATTGCTATTTTAGAGCAAGCACCTAATACAGCTGTCGTAACAAGCTATATACAATACTTTGGAAACAAAACAGGCGTATCAAAACCAAGAGGTGGCAATGCTTTTAATTTTTTATTTTCCAATCAATGCCCTGCATGTGCCATAGTGCGCAAAGAAATTTGGGACCAGGTGGGTGGCTATGACGAAAGCATGAAACTTGGTTATGAGGATTGGGAGTTTTATATTAGAATCACTAAGTTGAATAAGGAGGTTCATTTAATTCCCGAGTGCTTATTATTCTATCGTCAAACCGAAAAATCGACCCTTAAAAATGATACCCACCCCAATAGAGCAGCTATTATTCAATACATTTTAGAGAAACATAAGGATTGGTATGTTGAATGTCTTACTAAACTAATAGACAATAAAGAGGTGATCTATACCGAGAGTCGTATTGCTTATAGTACCATTTGGAAACTGCTCAAGAATAGACTCACCAATAAGTATAAATAATAATATATTTGTACAATGGGCATTATTCAAAAACAAGGCATAAAATCATCCTACTTTATCTTTTTAGGATTCCTGATTGGTGCCATTAATTTGCTTGTGCTTTTCCCCATGTTCTTTTCAAAAAATGATCAGGGCTTGATAAGAGCGATAATTGATATTGGCGCGACGCTTTCCGTTTTTTGCACACTAGGTACTTTGCCCGTGGTGTATAAATTCTACCCTTTTTACAATCATTATTTAGGTACCAACAAAAATGAACTTCCATTTCTTACCCTCTTAATAAATTTATTAGGATTCGCGATACTTCTTTTTATTGGTTGGCAAAATAAAGACTTTATCATTCGCAATTTAGGCAAATCTCCAAGCCTTGGTCAATACTTTGGCTACATTTATCCTTACACTTTCTTTTTACTCATTTTTTATTGGTTAGAAGCATTTGCGTGGGGATTGCACAAAGGTGTAATGACCAATTTTTTAAGAGAGACCGCCATAAGGGTATTGACAACCATTTTAATTTTACTCTTTGGGTTCCATATAGTTGACCTTAGACAGTTTGTAGCATTATTTAGTTGTATCTATTTACTTCCTATGTTGTATCTATTGTGTAATTTGATACAATCCAAAGAATGGTCTATTCAAAATTTAACCATCAGTCGTGTTACTAGAAGACTAAAAGGTAGAATGATTAGTTTTGCATTATTTGTTTTCGCTGGACAGTTTTTTAATTTACTCGCGCGGACCAATGATACGTTCATGATTGTGGGATTAAAGGGCTTAAGTGATGCAAGTATATTTGCCATTGCAACTTATGTATCTGCTATTTTAGAAATACCTCAACGAAGTCTTACCTCCATAAGCATCCCCATTTTGGCAAAATCTTGGAAAGAAAAAGACTTTGAAAACATCAAACACATTTATCACAAAAGCGTTTCCAATTTATTAACAATTGGTTTATTATTATTTGGATTCATTTGGTTAAATATACAAAACCTAGTCTCCTTTTTAAACTGGGTAAGTCATAAGCAAGGAGGTGGATATGATGCATTGGCAAACCTTGCATTTATACTAGGCCTAGCAAAATTAATTGATTTAGCTACTGGCGTGAATGCCCAAATTATAGGCACTTCTAATTATTGGAAATTTGATTTTTTTACCAATGTGCTATTCGTTATTATTTCTATTCCTTTGAACTATTATTTAATTCTACACTTCGATTTAACGGGTTTAGCAATATCCAATTTAATTGCTTACAGTATTTACAATGCTGTTCGCTTTGGATTTCTATACTTTAAATTTAAATTGCAACCTTACCGCTGGAAACATGGTCTATTTTTACTATTAAGTATTGGCTTAATGTTATTAGTACACCAAATCCCTTCTCCAGGAAATTTTGTAGCGAATATCGCTATCCAATCCATTGTTTATGGCATTGGATTTTACGTATTAACCATTTGGATTAATCCTGCACCTGAAATCCTAAACTACTTTAAGGAATTTATAAGCAAACAATATATTCGTTTATTTAAGAAAGGATAAAAACAATTCTAACCCTTTTCTTTTTGCTGCAGTAAAATCGTAACTAATATTTTTCGTGTAATAAGTATGTAAATCATACACCTGTTCCTCAATTGGAATCCCTGCAATTACTTTAGCTATGTTTTCAAGCCCATAGGCATTAGCATTATCAAAGGCTTGCATAAAATCAGCAGGAATGGGCTTGTTCGCTATCCAGGTTGCAAATACAAATGGAAATCCGGTATGTTCAATCCAGGCACTCGCTAAATCATACACATAATTAAAATGAGGTCTGGCCGCTAAGGCGCGGTCGCCAATAATTACACCGGCAGTGTTGCCAGTAATATGCTGAATATACCCTTCCTCCGCCTTTATAAATTCAACCTCTTTTTTCCAGTATTGGGAAAGTAAAATGCTAGCCAATTGCACCGAAGTCCTACTTTGATAATCTAAATATAACTTCTCTACCTGCTCCAGGGGAACCTGACTAAATATACAAACGCTTGCTACTTCCCCTACCGCACCAATGCAATAGTTTGATACTAAATGAGCTTCCTTTAAAAAGGGAATTACAGCCACAGGGACTAAACCCATATCTATTTTGCCATCAATTAAATCCTGAGCAATAATGGCAGGATAAGCCTTGATCATTTCAATCTGTGGCATAAGGCCAGACTGCTCCAATCCCAATAATAAAGGGCGGGTGTTTAAATAACTTACTGCCCCAATGCGCCACTTTCTCTCCAATTGATTTAACTTTACGCAAAGATATCAAAAACCAATTGTTAAAAGCAATCATTATGTCACAACTTAGTGCTATATCCCCAATTGACGGACGTTACCACAAACAAACTGCACATTTAAGTGATTTTTTTTCTGAATATGCACTTATAAAATATAGGGTCTTTGTAGAAATTCATTACTTTCTATTTTTGGCTAGAAAGAAATTTTTTACAATTTCCCCAGCCTTAAAAAAAACTTTATTGGCAGTGGTTGATAATTTTTCAGAGGAAGATGCTCAAAAAATAAAAACCATTGAAGCAACCACAAACCATGATGTAAAAGCAGTTGAATATTTTTTAAAAGAAATACTAGATGCCCATAAAGCTAGTGCGTTGAAAGAGTGGATTCATTTTGGTTTAACTTCTCAGGATATTAATAATACAGCGATTCCATTAAGCTGGAAAGATGCCATGGAAAATAATACATTGCCAGCGTTGGTGAATTTGCAAAACAAACTTTACCAGTTTGCAAAGCAATGGAAAAAAGTACCCTTATTAGCGCGTACACATGGACAACCTGCATCGCCAACTACTTTAGGCAAAGAAATAATGGTATTTGTTGAAAGGTTGCACAACCAAATTGAATTATTTGCAGCCATTCCTTATGCTGCTAAATTTGGAGGTGCTACTGGAAATTTTAACGCCCACCATATTGCCTATCCAAAAAAGAATTGGGTATCACTAGGCAATGAATTTGTAGAAGATGTATTAGGGTTACAAAGGATGCAGTTTACGACACAAATAGAGCACTATGATAACTTTGCTGCTCATTGTGACAACTTAAAAAGAATCAACAATATATTAATTGATTTATCGCGCGATATTTGGACGTATATATCCATGGATTACTTTAAACAACAAACTAAAAAAGGCGAAGTAGGATCAAGTGCCATGCCACATAAAGTTAACCCTATTGATTTTGAAAACGCGGAAGGAAACTTAGGCATCGCCAATGCTTTATTAGAACATTTGGCTGCGAAACTACCTATTAGTCGCTTACAAAGAGATTTAACAGATTCTACCGTTTTAAGAAATATTGGCGTACCAGTGGGACATATTGCAATAGCCATTAACTCATTAGAAAAAGGCTTGGGTAAATTAATCCTAAACGAAGTAAAAATTCAAGAGGATCTTGAAAATAACTGGGCAGTGGTTGCAGAAGCCATTCAAACCATTTTACGTCGTGAAAAATATCCGAATCCTTACGAAGCCTTAAAAGATTTAACCAGAGGCAATAGCAAAATAGATAAAGAATCAATGCATAAATTTATTGATGGGTTAAAAGTGACAGCTGCGTTGAAAAAAGAATTAAAGCAAATTACCCCACAAAATTATACAGGCATTACAGCTGATTACTAGGAGGTACTACCTTTTTTGCAGGTTCTTTTTTCTTTAATAATTGTTGTATTGGCTGCATGCCCTCTTTTTCAATGGCCATAGTTAAAACTTTTGCCGTTGCAGCTGCATCACCCCAAGCGCGGTGTCTGCCTTCTATTACAATACCTAAATCTCTTGTTAAAGAACCTAACCCATATTTGGCCAATCCAGGAAATACTTTTTTACTTAACCGAATGGTGCATAATTTAGGAGCGGACCAATCATATCCATGATGATTTAGTAAATAGTGAACAAAACCATAATCAAAGCTAACATTGTGTGCAACAAAAATGCGTCCCTTTAATAAATTATAAATTTGAGGAGCCACTTCTTCAAAAAGGGGCGCACTTGAAACCATCTCATCACTTATACCTGTCATATTCACTATAAAAGGAGGTATCTTTTGCTTTGGATTTATTAGAGTGACATATTTGCCTGTGACTTCGAAACCATTATGCATCACAATAGCAATTTCAGTGATGCCATGCGTTTGTGGCATTCCTCCTGTGGTTTCAATATCTACTACTGCAAATTCCATTGGGGACCAAGTTCGGACTTTTTTATGAAAATAAGCTTGTGGCTTTTCCTTATTTTTGTGACTCATTTTAGGTAAAGAAAAATAGCATGGAACTGAGTAAAAATTATATACCAGGTGAAGTAGAAACCAAATGGTACCAACATTGGATCGATAAAGGGTATTTTCATAGCGAGCCAAACAACAAGCCTGCTTATACAGTGGTCATTCCTCCGCCCAATGTAACAGGTGTATTGCATATGGGCCATTGCTTAAACAATACCATCCAGGATATTTTGGTACGTCGTGCGCGTATGCAAGGCATGAACCCTTGTTGGGTGCCGGGTACCGATCACGCTTCTATTGCAACGGAGGCAAAAGTGGTTGCCATGTTAAGAGAAAGAGGGATAGCAAAATCATCTTTATCAAGAGCCGAATTTTTGACATATGCTTGGGAATGGAAAGAAAAATACGGTGGTATTATTTTACAGCAGTTAAGAAAAATGGGTTGTAGTTTGGATTGGGACCGTACTTCATTCACCATGGATCCTGATTATTATGAAACGGTCATTAAAGTATTTGTTGATTTATACAATAAAGGAAAAATATATCGAGGCAAGCGCATGATTAACTGGGATGTGCGCGCTAAAACTGCTTTAAGCGATGAGGAAGTAATTCACAAGGAAGTAAATGGTAAAATGTACCACATTAGGTACAAATTAGATGTAACAGGTGAAGAATATCTTACCATTGCAACGGTACGTCCTGAAACCATTTTTGGAGACACAGCTATTTGTGTACACCCTAAGGATGACAGGTATAAACACTTAGTGGGCAAGCATGCTTTTGTACCCATGATTAATCGTCGCATTCCTATTATTGCGGATGATTATATAGAAATAGAATTTGGAACAGGTGCGTTAAAAGTAACCCCTGCACATGATATCAATGACTTTAATTTGGGTCAAAAACATGGTTTAGAAGTTATTGAAACATTGAATGAGGATGGAACGATGAATGAGGAAGCGCCAATGTACATTGGCAAGGATCGTTTAGAAGTTAGAAAAATAATTGCGGCTGATTTAGAGGCGAGTGGCCATTTGGTAAAGTTGGAAGATTACGTAAATCAAGTTGGATTTAGTGAAAGAACTGATGCCGTTGTAGAACCAAGATTAAGTTTACAATGGTGGGTGGATATGAAACAATTAGCAGGCCCGGCACTAGAAGCAGTGATGAGCGATGAAATACAATTTCACCCAGCTAAGTTTAAAAATGTTTACCGCCACTGGATGGACAATATTAAAGACTGGTGCATTAGTCGTCAATTATGGTGGGGACATCGTATCCCTGCTTGGTATGATGCTGATGGCAATGTTTATGTAGCAGCAAATGAAGCCGCAGTGAATGAAAAATATCCTGAAACAAAAGGAAAAACTTTAACACAGGATGCCGATTGTTTGGATACTTGGTTTAGTAGCTGGTTATGGCCTATTGAAGTTTTCAAAGGCATGTCCAATCCTAATAATGCTGAAATTAATTATTACTACCCTACAAGCACATTGGTAACTGCACCTGAAATTATTTTCTTTTGGGTGGCACGTATGATAATGGCGGGGGAAGAATATATGGGCAAGATTCCATTTAAGGATGTATACTTTACAGGTATCGTACGGGATAAGCAAGGTCGTAAAATGAGTAAGAGCTTAGGCAACTCACCTGACTTATTAGGACTCATTGACCAATACGGAGCTGACGCTGTGCGTTTTGGCATTATGATTGCTTCTCCCGCTGGTAACGATTTATTATTTGACGAATCCACTTTAGAGCAAGGAAGAAACTTTAATAGCAAACTTTGGAATGCAGCCAAGTTGTTAAAAATGTGGGAGGCGCGCATTGAAACTGGTGTTCGTTCTGAAGGAAAAGTAGAACAGGATGCAGCCTTCGCGATGGAATGGTTCCAAGCAAAATTAAGCGCCACGCAAATTGAAGTAGATGGCATGTTAAAAGAGTTTCGTTTAAGCGAAGCTTTGAAAACGATTTACGGATTAATATGGGATGATTATTGTAGTTGGTATTTAGAATGGATTAAGCCAGGATTTGAGCAGCCTATTCATGCAGATGTTTACAACAAGAGTATTGAGTTTTATGATTCCTTATTGCAATTGTTACATCCTTTCATGCCATTTATTACCGAAGAATTGCACCATGCTTTAAAAACACAAACTGAAGATTTATGTGTGAAAGAGTATGAAGCTATTGGAAAGGTAGATGAATCCGTATTGAATGCAGGTACTTTATTGAAAAATGTAATTTCTACTTTGCGTGATGCAAGAAATAAAAATCAAATCAAACCAAAGGACGCGATTGAATTGCATATACAATCTGAAAATAAAGTTGCCTACCAAACAATTGAAAATATATTAGCGAAGCAAGTAAATGCAAAAAGCGTTTCTTATACAAACACTTCTATCGGATCTAGTATTGTGGTGGCTTTGGAAAAAGATAAATTTTATTTAGTGGCCGACCAAGCAATTGACACAGCAAGCTTAAAAGAAAATTTATTGAAGGATTTGGAACACCAAAAAGGATTCCTTGCCTCTGTAGAAAAGAAATTAAACAATGAGAAATTTGTGCAAAATGCAAAGCCTGAAATCATTGCCATTGAGCAAAAGAAAAAGGCCGATGCTTTAGCCAGAATTCAAACCATTGAAGAAAGTTTAGCGCAATTATAAATTATTTCGAGCCTCACTTTGGAGGCTCGATTATTTCATCTACAATTACATCATGAGCGAAATAATAATTAGACCTGCCACACTTGATGATCGTGCATTTATCAGATCCGTTTCTGAACGCACCTGGCCAAGCACTTATGGTCATATTATTTCTCAAGAGCAGATTGATTTTATGTTGGATTGGATGTATAATGATGCATCTTTAGCTGAGCAATTTGCAAAGGGTCATCAGTTTTACATCGCTAGCATTGATGGTGCAGAAATTGGCTTTTGTTCAGTAAGCAATGAGCCAATCGATGATAAAGGCAATGCTCAAAAAGCACACAAATTAAATAAGTTATACGTTTTGCCAACTGCACACGGAACGGGTTCCGGAAAAGCATTGTTAAATAAAGCAATTGAAGTAGCAAAAGCAGAAGGATCAACTTCCCTATTCCTACAAGTAAACAAGCATAATAACGCTTTCACTTTCTACGTGAAAAACGGCTTTACAAAAGAAAAAGAATTCAAATTTGATATTGGCAATGGATTCTTTATGGATGACTATGTGATGCGATTAATTTTCTAACATTAAGAATAAACATATAGAACATTAAGTGATTTTTTCTATTCCTTAAATCCAATTTTATCCCTGTCCTCCCATTTCACTTTTGCTATGGATAAATCCAAAAGATGTTCAATTGTGTCATAAATTTTATTCAACTGAATATCATGTTCTCCAATCTTTTCTCTCATTTCTTGCAACTGCCCCTTTATACTTGCATTTTTAATGAGCACTCTTTTCATTTCAATAAATAATCTAATTATTGAAATATTCATCTTAACAGCCTTCTCACTTTTTAAAACCCCAGAAATCATGGCAACTCCATGCTCGGTGAAAGCGAATGGAGTGGCATCTTTCCTTCTGTTAACTGTTGATGATATCACATTTTGTGATATCATCACTTCCCATTCTTTCTGAGTCAGTCTAAACATAAAATCTGAAGGAAATCGATCAATATTTCTTTTTACTGCTTGATTTAAAGTTTTTGTGTCTACTTCATAAAGAAATGCCAAATCAAAATCAAGCATCACCATTTCTTCTCTTATTTCATGTATTTTTTGTTGAATTAAATTTATTTCTACCATTTAATTTGCTTTTCCGAACATAAAATTTAATAAATACTAATCACGCAGTATTTATACGCAACCCTCGCATGTGGTCACAAATTGTGACCACATGCCTTAAAAATTACCCTATGTGGTCACAAATTGTGACCGCATACCTTAAAATTGACCATATGAGGTCACAAAATATTCGACTAAATTCTAAACCATCACATGGGTTTGCTTCACTACGCCCATAATAAAAACACTTTGTACTTGGCCAATATTTTCAGCCTGACTTAATTTATTGACATGAAAATTGTAATAGCTATTCATATCCTCCGTTACAATTTTCAACATAAAGTCAAACTCCCCTGAAATACTATAGCACTCCATTACTTCAGGTAATTCATTAATGAGTTTTATAAACTGCGATCCCGATTTTTTGCTGTGTTGATTTAAGGATACATAACAAATCACCATCAAGCCCTTACGCACTTTAGCACCATCAATTAAAGTAGCATATTGCTTAATCACGCCGCTTGCTTCTAGCCTTTTAATACGCTCATGGACAGGGGTGGTACTTAACTGTACAGCTTCTGCTATATCCTTTACCGACATTCTCGCATGCTCCTGCAATAATCTTAAAATCAATAGGTCTTTTGCATCTAATGGCACTGATTGATTTATTACATTTGTACTTGTATTTTGAGCACTGAAAAACCCTGCATTTTGAGCAGTAGCCGATTCCCCTATTTGCGTCTTATTTTTCATATCTAAATAGCATTATATGTCATAAAAATAACTATTTATAGTATTAATCACTATTTTTTAGATATATTTTATTATTATCTACTACCAATATACCTTTGTGCCTTAAATAAATACTATTATGGGCTTACAAAACATCGATTTTAGCTTACCGTATAAGGTAGCAGATATTACCCTAGCAGATTGGGGTCGTAAAGAAATTCGTTTAGCTGAAGCAGAAATGCCAGGTTTAATGAGCATCCGTGCCGAGTACGGACCAAGTCAACCATTGAAAGGTGCACGTATCGCAGGTTGTTTACACATGACCATCCAAACTGCAGTGTTAATTGAAACATTGACTGCATTGGGTGCTGAAGTTAAGTGGAGCTCTTGCAACATATTCTCAACACAGGATCAAGCTGCTGCTGCAATTGCTGCTGCAGGTATTGGTGTATTTGCTTGGAAAGGTCAAAGTGTTGAGGAAGGAGATTGGTGTATTGAGCAAACTTTATTCTTTGGTGGTGAAGACCGTCCATTGAATATGATTTTGGATGATGGTGGTGATTTAACAAATATGGTATTAGATCAATACCCTCAGTTTGTTGCTGGTATTAAAGGTTTATCTGAAGAAACAACAACAGGTGTACACCGTTTATATGAGCGTATGGCAAAAGGTACTTTACCAATGCCTGCTATCAATGTAAACGATTCAGTAACAAAATCTAAATTCGATAATAAGTATGGTTGTCAAGAATCATTAGTAGATGCGATTCGTCGTGCTACGGATGTGATGATGGCTGGTAAAGTTGCTGTAGTTGGTTCATACGGTGACGTAGGAAAAGGTTCTGCTGCTTCATTACGTGGTGCTGGTTGTCGTGTAATTGTAACGGAGATTGATCCAATTTGTGCATTACAAGCTGCAATGGATGGATATGAAGTGAAAAAAATGATTAACGCAGTTAAAGAAGCGGACATTATTGTTACCGCTTCTGGTTGTCGTGATTTGATCAACGAAACTCATTTCAGAGTAATGAAAGATAAGGCGATTGTTTGTAACATTGGTCACTTTGATATCGAAATTGATATGGCTTGGTTAAATAAAAATTATGGTCATACAAAAGATACGATCAAGCCTCAGGTTGATTTATATAATATTGAAGGTAAAGATGTAATTATATTAGCGGAAGGTCGTTTAGTGAACTTAGGTTGTGCAACTGGTCACCCATCATTTGTGATGAGTAACTCTTTCTCAAACCAAACTTTGGCTCAAATTGAATTATGGAATAACCATAAAAACTACGAAAACAAAGTATACGTTTTACCTAAGCATTTAGATGAGAAAGTAGCTCGTTTACACCTTGCAAAAGTAGGTGCAGAATTAGATGAATTGACTCCAGAACAAGCTGCTTATTTGGGTATTCCTCAAGCGGGACCATTCAAGTCTGACATGTACAGATACTAGTTTTTGAATAGACCATCATTCAAAAGAATTAGTTCAAAATAACCCCCAAGCCGCTCCGAAATTTCGGGGCGGCTTGGGGGTTATTTTTATTACCTTTAGTCAGCTTATTTGAAATTGTTCTAAAATAAAAAGATTGTTTATGAAACCATTAAAGTTCATTGTTCATGTATTGTCATTCATTTATTTGACGCAATTAAAAGGAAATATTAATATTATACCTGAACCATTTCACATAGAAAAAGGAAATGGCGTTTTTGCGTTTTCAAAAAGTATTTCTATAAAAGCTTCAACTAGTGCAAGTGAATTGTCTGATCAAATTGCAAAACAACTGAGCATCGTAACTGGGAAAACAGTATTGTTCAACAAAAGCAACCCGAGTATTACTTTAGAAATTGTTAAAGATGATCTCATTGGAAATGAAGGATACACTTTAAATGTAAACGCAAATGGAATTGTTATAAGTGCCAACACAAATGCCGGATTATTTTATGGATGGCAAACAGTCCAGCAAATCATGCCAGCTGCCATTTATGCAAAAACATTACAAAGTAATATTAAATGGCAACTGCCCTTTGTTTCTATCATAGACAAGCCTCGCTTTGCATGGAGAGGTATGATGCTTGATGTAAGCCGTCACTTTTTTACCAAAGCTGATGTAAAAATTTTTTTAGATGATATGGCACGGTATAAATTTAACCGTTTTCATTGGCATTTAACCGATGACCAAGGTTGGAGAGTTGAAATAAAGTCCTTACCTAAATTAACAAGTATTGGGGCCTGGAGGGTTGAGCGCAAAGGAAAATGGATGAACATTCCCACTCCTGCTTTAGAGGAACCCAAAACCTATGGTGGTTTTTATACACAAGAAGACATTAAAGAAATCGTTTCCTATGCGAAAACTAAATTTATAGAAGTAATTCCTGAAATTGATGTACCTGGACATAGTATGGCTATGATAACAGCCTACCCCGAATTGAGTACGACGCCCAATTATCCCTATCAAGTGAATGCAGGAGATGAATTTATGGATTGGGCTGGCTTAAATGGCCACGCTACTGCAAAAATTGATAACTCATTGGATCCCTCCAATGAAAAAGTATTTGAATACCTAGACAAAATAATGACTGAAATTGCTCCGCTATTCCCCTATGATTACATCCACATGGGTGGTGATGAAAATGCTAAAAATAACTGGGAAAAATCGGCAAATGTTCAAGCATTGATGAAAAAAGAAGGTTTAAAAAATCAACAAGAAGTGCAAAGTTATTTTGTAAGACGTTTACAAAAAATTATCAATGAAAAAGGAAAGAAAATGATTGGTTGGGATGAAATTTTACAAGGAGGATTAAATGGGGATGCAGTGGTCATGAGTTGGCAGGGAGTAAAAGGAGGTATTGAAGCTGCCAAGCAGGGACATAAAGTAATTATGTCTCCCAAGGATTATAATTATCTTGATTTTTACCAAGGAGAAGCCACCGCTGAAGGGAAAGTATACCGTGGTTTAAGAATGAAAACAACCTATTCATACGATCCAGTACCCGTAGGTATTGACCCAAACTTAATTTTAGGCAATCAAGCCAATCAATGGACTGAACAATTACAAACCATCCATAAAGTTCAATACATGACATGGCCTAGAGGTATGGCTGTGGCAGAAACTAGTTGGTCACCTGCAGAAAAAAAAGATTGGAACCATTTTAGTGAAAAAGTAGAAGCACATTTTGAAAAATTAGCAGCTGCAGATGTCAATTATGCCAAAAGTATATATGACCCAATTGTGACAACTCAATTAAATACAAAAGGAGAATATATAGTTAGCATGGAAGGAGAAATAAATGGATTAACGATTTATTATACGATTGATGACCAAATGCCAGATAAATATTGTGACCAATACACTACACCTTTAATTTTACCAGAGGATGCCTTATCTGTAAAAATGATTACCTATCGAGATGGAAAACCAATTGGAAAGTTTTTAAATATCCCTATTGAGGCCATTAAAAAAAGAGCTATTAAAATTTTATAATACCTTAAAAAAAAAGTACGATGTACAAAAAAGGTACTATTTTGATTTTATATACTTTATTTTATTTTTCAGCATTTGCTCAAAATATAAAGTCAACACAAAATATTATCCTTTCAAAAGATACGAGCTTATTGATTCGTTTTATAAAATTATTTAAAGGAAGTCCCAACCCATTAATTGATTCTTCACGTATCAACTTGAATAAGTCAATCCAATATATTTCGAATCAAGAAGGTAAAAGAATTCATAAAATACATTTTGAACACCAGCATTTTGGAAATTTTAGGAATGGTGATACTACTTTTCAACAAAATGCACTTACAAACCTTGCCAATAAATTACACAATGCGACCACAGATAACACCATACGTAAAAATTTATTTTTCCATGAAAATGAATACCTAAACCCTTTGGTTATTGCCTATAATGAAAAATGGTTAAGGGATATTGATTATATACAAGATGCTCGAATTGTGGCATTACCCTTATTAAATGACAGTAACCTTGTTGACTTATTTGTGATCACAAAAGATATTTTTCCTTTTGGAGCAAATTTAGTAATGGATAATCTCGATGCCTACGATGCAAGTTTTACGATTGAAAATATAAAGGACAAAGGCAATGGTATCACCCTTTACCAAAATTTTAATATCAACCGTGAAAACAAAGTTGGTATTGGTGGTAGCTATTTAGCAAGAAATATTTTAGGAAGCTTTATTGATGTTTCCATAAGCGCTCATAATCTAGCAAAAAATTATGCAAATGCCCAACAATCCGCATCCACTTTTACAATCAAAGGTGATTTACCATTACGAACCCCATTAAGTAAATGGACAGGTGGCTTTGAATGGAACAATTCAAACAATAGCAATGCTTTCCCCACTTTGTGGACCGACTCATTTTACCTTTCAGCGATCCAATATAAGTATTCTCATACTGATGCTTGGGTAGGCCACCAATTATTTAATAAACCCTGGAATTTTAACAATGATCATTATCATCATTTTATACAATTTAGGTTTTTAAAAAATAATTTTTTTAGGAGACCGGAAAATTACCTTGCACAAATTGACAAAAATTATCAAAACCTTACGGCCTATTTATTTTCATATACAATATTTAAACAAAAAATAATTAGAACCCAATATTTATACGGATTTGGAAGAAACGAGGATTTGCCTTCCGGTAAATCAATAACACTAACAACTGGGCATTACAAAAGAGAAAATTCAACGCTTCCCTACTTGGGTTTCCAACTTGAGTCATATCAATTACAACCAAATGAAGTTTTCACACATTTATTCTTTAATGCTGGAACTAGTTATGCAAACAAAGAACTAGTAGACTTTAAATTACTTGCTAGCATTGAACTCATTTCAAAACTACATTACTTAGCAAATGGCAACAAATATCGAAGTATTTTCAATGTTAGTTTTGCAGAAACACTAAAAAATAAGTTCAACGATGTGCTTTTAATTAATAGTATTTATGGCATACCACAATTGACAAAAGAAAGAATTAAAGGAGGTTCAAGATTAAGTACCAATTTGGAATCTATTTGGTACAATGCAACTTCTTTTTATGGATTCAATTTGTCACCATTTGCCTTTGCAAACCTAACCTATATTAGGACGATTGGCGACCCTATAGAAAGAGGTGATATTTATTCCGCCATTGGAGGTGGAAGTAGAATTAGAAATGAAAACTTGATATTTGGGACCATTGAAATAAAGGGATACTATTTTCCAAGAACTCAATTACAAATTAGCCCATGGAACCTTACGATTGGCACCAATCTACAATTTAAATACAAATCCAATTTGGTCAATAAACCTGATTTTGTGCAAGTAAATTAAAATGGTACAACCTTTTAACGTATTCATTGTTATAATAATATGGTGCAAGCATATAATTTTTTAGCCAGTTGGCAATTATTTCCCGAAAAATGTGAATTTGACTATCAACTAGTTCCAAAATCAGGAAACTATAAAATTGAATCGGTGCATGCTGGCCATCATTTAAGTTTTAGCCACAATTGGGTTAGTTTTGACAATGAAGCTTTTTATGCACAATACCAAGTTAACCCTAATGGTGCTTTACATGATTTTGAAAACAAAGAAATGGCTGATGAAGTGGCTGCTGAAATCAACAATGCATCCTGTTTAACGGTGCAGTTTTATAAGTCCGAGCAATTAGTTTTAAAAGTAGTGCATGAAATTTTGGCCAATGGATTTTTAAAAGTAACACACCATGGAAATAAGGAAGATGGAAGTCCATTTATAAACACCGAAGTGTACCATAAACAATTAAGTGTTCTACCCTATGCATCTTCTGCAGGAAGTGTTGCCATTAGACCCACCAAGGAAGGTGTGATAAAGCACAAGGCATTATCCGCCATGGAGGATCAAACCAATATGCAGCTAAATCAAATTAAAGAACAAATTGAACTATTAGCACGTCAAGCTCAAGAAATAAGAAAAAGAAAGGAATTAAGTTTAATGATTTATGAAGCTAAAATAACTTTCAAACCACAAATTGGTCAAGTGTACCATGTTTATGAAAAAACGGACGGCTCACATGTATTATCATTAGTGGCTCCTACCGAATGGGGCGGTGGCGCAGGACCCTTTGCACAATTTATTGCTACCGTAAAATTATTAGCTGATCATACATGGGTGGAGTGCTAACAATAAATTAATAAATAAATAAATAAAAATAGCAACTAGTAACCATAATTCGCTAAAATCGCATCTACTCTTTTCTCCACCGCTGCATCTTTTACTACAGGAGGCGCGTGATGTTTTTTAATGGTTGCATCAATGATCAAAGGCCCTTTACATCCCCAATGTTTATTTTCAACAAAAGCATCAATGCCATCAATATCGTGGGAAGGATTGGCTCTCGTAAAAGCAGCCCATAGAAAGTTTTGAAAATTACTTGCCATCCATTTTGCATCCTCTGTTAATATTAACATGGCAACACCCAAGTTTTCTAATAGTTCTGTACCCAGGCCGCCTAACATATTTTGTATTAAATGCGTATTCATTTTTGAAGCATTTAAAGCAATCACGCCTGGCATGATTAATTGCGCATCCGCATTTAAATTATACAATGCTTCCGGGATTGCAGAGGCCAAAGTCCTTTTTACTTCGCCATACGCTGCCAGCACTAATTTAGAGCCACTGTTTAAATTTTCACCCGAATAATCAAGTGTGTCAATTGTGGTGTTGGTATAAAAATGCAAGTCCCTACTAAAATCCATTCTTTCTAAAATGTATGTAAAGAATTCCAATTCATTTTGTGTATCTAAATGAATATTTGATTTTGATTCAGTTGCCGTAATCCATAAAAATTTGGCTAAACTTAATTGCCCTGTTCCTAAAATATGATTCGCAATAGTTAAAATTTCAGCAGGTTTTTTTGTTTGCAAATAAGGCGTGTACCGCTCACTACCTATAGCTAGTAATAAAGGATGCACACCTGCAGCATCTACCGCATGCACTTCCTTCAATCCTGGGATTTCATTTGAAATAGCAGCTCCTGTAATGGAATGAATTAATTGACCAAAGCTAGTGTCTTCTTGTGGTGGTCGACCTACCACTGTAAAAGCCCATATTGCATTTTTTCTGGCGTACACTTTGTGTACTTTCATTAAAGGGAAATCATGTTGTAAACTATAATAACCTAAATGATCGCCAAAAGGTCCTTCGGGTTTATTTTCATTAGGATATACTTCACCCGTTATCACAAAATCGGCATCAGTACTTACACAATAACCATCAACGTAAGTATAATTAAATCTTTTACCAGCTAGTACACCTGCAAAATTCATCTCACTCATTCCTTCAGGCAAAGGCATGACAGCCGCAACACTATGAGCAGGTGGGCCTCCAACAAATACACTTACTTTTAAAGGCATTCCTTTATTGTTTGCTTTGGTTTGATGCACTCCTATTCCTCTATGCAATTGATAATGCAGCCCAATTTCTTTATTTAATGCATATTCATTCCCACTTAATTGAATACGGTACATTCCTAAATTAGCATTTCCTATGCCTGGCTTATCTGCATCTTCGGTATATACTTGAGGAAGGGTAACAAAAGCACCACCATCCATGGGCCAATGCTTAATTAAAGGAAGGTCACTAATATTTATTTCCTCAAATAAAACTGGCTTTGATAAAGGAATGCCATTTGGCAATGCATTCAAGGCAGCCGGCAAAGCAGCTAAAGTTTTTAAGGGACTTTTTATGGCCGCAGTAGGATCAATTTTTATATCAATTAATTGCTTTACTTGAGGTAACGTATTTCTAAAAATAAATTGACTACGCTCCAAGGTTCCAAAAATATTGGAAGCAGCTCGAAACTTTGAGCCCTTCACTTTTTCAAATAAAATCGCAGGGCCTTTTTGTTCGAAAACACGTAAATGAATAGCTGCCATTTCTAAATTGGGATCAACCTCCTCCTTAATGCGCAATAATTGACCTGTTCGTTCCAAATCCAATAAACAAGCTTCTAAATTAGAATAGGCCATGATATATATTTGAGTTGCAAAAATAACTTAAATTCGCTCATGACTCGTTTAAGTGTAAACATAAATAAAATAGCCACCCTTAGAAATAGTCGTGGTGGTGACAATCCCAATTTAATTCAAGTTGCCAAAGACTGTGAACGTTTTGGCGCCGAAGGAATCACTGTACACCCAAGGCCCGATGAAAGACATATTCGCTATCAGGATGTTTATGATTTAACTAAAATTGTAACCACAGAGTTCAACATTGAGGGCAATCCTAAGGAAGACAAATTTGTGAAATTGGTTTTAGACACTAAACCACATCAAGTAACCTTGGTTCCTGACGCCTTACATCAATTAACCAGCGATCATGGTTGGGATACCATTAAAGAACAAACTTATTTAAGAAATATTATTGAAACTTTTAAAAATACAGGCATTCGCGTTTCTATTTTCGTTGACCCTGTGGAGGAAATGATTCATGCAGCCGCTACTACAGGCACTGATCGTATTGAGTTATACACAGAAGCATATGCGCGTGAATTTGCTGCTGGAAACAAAGAAAAAGCAGTAGCACCCTATGTACATGCGGCAAGTATTGCCACTCAATTAGGCCTAGGCATTAATGCTGGACATGATTTAGACAGATTTAATTTAGCCTATTTATCAAAGTCAATACCACTAATGGACGAGGTTAGCATTGGACACGCCTTAATTGCAGACGCATTGTATTTAGGATTAGAAAATACCATTCAATTATACAAAAGAGCACTTCAATAAGTTTAGTTACCTTTGCTATATAACCATTAACAAATTGATTATGGCCACCACTGCAATAGTAGGCATCATTATGGGAAGTGATAGTGATTTAACTGTAATGGAAGCTGCAACTACCCTTTTAAATTCCTTTCAAATCCCCTATGAATTAACCGTTGTTTCGGCCCACCGTACACCCGAAAGAATGGTGGAATATGCAAAAACAGCAAAACAAAGAGGATTAAAAGTAATTATTGCAGGGGCTGGAGGTGCAGCACATTTACCTGGGATGGTAGCAGCCATTACGAGTATTCCTGTTATTGGTGTTCCCATAAAATCAAGTAATTCGATTGATGGTTGGGATTCTATTTTATCCATTCTACAAATGCCTAATGGAGTGCCTGTTGCAACAGTTGCGTTAAATGCTGCAAAAAATGCAGGATTGTTAGCCGCCCAAATCATCGGCACAACAGATATTCCAATTGGAAAAATGTTAGACGCTTATAAAGTATCGATGCAAGAAGAAGTGTTGAAAAAAGTTGAAAATTTAAAGAGTAAATTCAACAACGAATTTGATCAATAAGCGAATATTAGCTCATTTTAATTTTCCGTAACAAGGATTACAAAGCTATTTTCCAAGGTATTGGAATTTTGCATAATCGCATCAACCCAATCCCAACCATACACCCCTACCCAATCTGAAAAATTTTCAACCCTTTCTTGTAAATTGTTTTCAGGAAATAATTCTTTTTTTATTTTTTGAATTCGATTGATCCCAATGGTTTGTTTCTTTTTTTCTGCTTTTACCATTTTCTTCTCTAGCTCCTTAATTTTTTTTAAGGATTGTATGGACAAATTTAAGGTATGGTTCCCTAAAGTTGCATCTATTAAAATGGCTTGTTGTTGAATCCTATCATATACATTTTGTAGAGAAACAATTGAATTTGCTAAGGATAAATTGTGTTGTGCATTTGCTTTGATATAAGCAAATTCCAATGCTTTATCAGGCAAAAATAAGTCTGGTAATTGAAAACCTAATTGAGCCCATTCGGTCGCTATTTTACCTTTTACAACCAAAAAAGAATTTCTGAGTTCCAATACTGGATAATGAACTTTCGCATTTGCAAAAACTTCTTTTAATTCCATCCAATAGGCCAATTCCCCTCCACCCCCAATAAAAACAATGCCCGGTAAAATTGTCTCTTGATATAACCCCCTCAATATGACATTGGGGCTAAACCGATCTGGATGCGCATGTAATTCTTGAATAATTTCAGCTTGAGAAAAAGACAAATGAGTATCCACAACTGTATATACGCCTTCCTTATATTCAATACGCGCCCTGATATTATCTTTTAAATAAAACAAATTAGGAGCCCTGCCTTGAGTTTGTACATGGTATTGCAAACGTAATTTTTCAATTGTTGGCTGAAGGACAGCATGTGAAAATTGAGTTGTTAATTCTTTTTCCATCACAGAAATGAAGCAGGATTTTAAGCTAGCATTATCAGGCTGTACCACCACCAATCCATATTGACCAAAATAGGCATGTACCATTTGTAAAGTGGCTTCATTAATAGTAACTCCTTTTTGATAGGCATTGATTAAGGTAACTAAAGCTTCCTTTCCTGCTGGCATAACTCCCCAATAGCCTTCAATGTTTTTCAACAAATCAATTAATTGATCGTCCACTTTCATTCTTCCAATTGCACCTTTTTGTTTTGTTTCCCATTTCATTTTACTTCCCCCTACATACATTGTACCCACTTCGTCAATGTCTGCATCTTCGGATCCCATATAATAAACAGGGACAAAATTATTATCAGGAAATTGTTTTTTCAGTGCTGATGCCAACTGTATCGTATGAATAATTTTATAAAAAAAATAAAGTGGACCGGTAAATATATTAGGTTGATGGGCCGTGGTTATAGCGTACGTATTTTCTGATAGCAATAAATTTACATGATCGTTGACAGCTGTTGAGGGAGGTAGTAAAGCGTATTGTTGCTTTAACACTTCAACCAATAAAGGCCTATTTACTTTAAAAAGATGGCGCCCTAAAATGGCTTGTTGAATCCCATCCATCGTTGGCGCATACTGTACGTAATCTCTTGCAGTCCCTTTAGCTTCCACGTAATCCCTCACCAGTTGCGAAAACATACATGTAGCCTGGTAAGGTATTTTAGTGGTCGTATATTTCATAATTCGGAGGGCTTAAATTAGGCTGCAAATTAAGATAAAAATGATACATTTGAGGGTTGAATATAGATTGCTTGAATCAAAATTAGCCTTATGGAAACCTACGGTAAAATACTTATCATCGCAATGCCATTGTTTTTAATTTTGGTATTGTTTGAAAAATGGTATGGTTGGAAAAAAGGATTTGAAACGGTGCATACTTTAGATATGATTTCCAGTTTAAGTTCTGGCGTTACCAACTCAACCAAAGATGTATTAGGATTGAGTATCGCCATCATTAGTTATGGATGGCTTGAGCGTCATTTAGCTATCACTCATGTAAAGGAAACTTGGTTAGTGTATGTCATTGCTTTTTTTGCTTTGGACTTTGCTGGTTATTGGACCCACCGGATTGCCCATACTTATAACTTTTTTTGGAATAACCATATTATCCACCATAGCAGTGAGGAATTTAACTTAGCCTGTGCTTTAAGACAAAGTGTATCCGTTTTTGTAAAAATATATGCTTTGTTATTGGTTCCTGCAGCATTCCTTGGTGTACCAGAAAAAGTAATTGCCGTTGTTGCGCCCCTCCATTTATTCGCTCAATTCTGGTACCACACACGTCATATCAAAAACATGGGTGTATTGGAATATATTATTGTGACCCCATCCCATCATCGGGTACACCATGCCATTAATCCTGCCTATTTAGATAAAAATTATGGCCAAATTTTTATTTTCTGGGATAGAATGTTTGGCACTTTTCAACAAGAGGAACCTACGATCCCTGCTGTTTATGGAGTAACCAGGCCAGTAAGCACTTGGAACCCGATTAAAATAAATTTCATGCATTTGGGCTTATTGATAAAGGATGCATGGTATGCCAAAAGCTGGAAAGACAAACTACGTATTTGGTTTATGCCATTGGGTTGGAGGCCAACAGATGTGATAGAACAATTTCCCGTATACCAAATTCCAGACGTGTACCATTTTGAAAAATACGATACCCCAACTTCAAAGGGAATGCGCACTTACTTATGGATACAACTTTTTTGTATGCTGTTATTGGTAAGTTATTTATTTGCAAATATTTCAATGATTAAACAATTGGGGGTAGCCAATTTATTTATATATGGTGGATTTATTTTTGTACAAGTGTATGCACTTACTGAATTTATGGATCGTGGAAAATTTGCTTGGATACTTGAGGGTATAAAAAATATTAGCTGTATTTTATGGATTGTGCAAAAAGGAGATTGGTTTGGATCCGCTGACATTTCAACCCTTATTGCACCCATATTGATAGGCTACTTTGCACTTAGTACAATTGCCGTTTTTTACTTTTCTACCAATTCACCTTCTAAGTCATAGTCATAGGCCTTGGTAATTTTTACCATAACCATGTCTCCTGATTGTAATCGTTTTTTGGTGTTAATGACAACCTCATTGTCTACTTCTACACTGTCAAATTGAGTTCGTCCCAACCAACGACCGGCTTCTTTTTTGTCAATGATTACCTTTAAAATTTGACCCTCCTTTGCTTGGTTAATGGCTAGGCTAATTTCCTGTTGCAATTCCATGATTTCTTCGGCACGGCGTTGCTTTTCTTCGGCAGGCACATCATCCACCAACTCATAAGCACTCGTGTTTTCCTCATGACTGTAGGTGAAAATTCCTACTCGATCAAATTTGTGTAATTGTAAAAACTCCTTTAATTCTTCCACGTCTTCCAAGGTTTCCCCAGGAAAACCTGTAATTAAAGTCGTTCTAATGGCAATACCCGGCACACGCTTTCTAATTTCAGCAATCAATTCAGTCATTTCCTCCCGGGTAATATTTCGCCGCATGGCTTTAAGCATATTATTACTCGCATGTTGTAATGGAATATCAATGTATTTACAAATATTATCACGCTCACGCATTACATCCAAAACTTCTAACGGAAACTTACTTGGATAAGCGTAATGCAAACGAATCCATTCCAACCCTTCTACATCGGCAAGTGCATTTAATAATTTTGGTAAAGCCCGTTCCTTATATATATCCAATCCATAATACGTTAACTCCTGTGCAATTAACATGACTTCTTTCACCCCTTTTTTCACCAATCCCTCCGCTTCCTCCACCAATTGTTCAATGGTTTTGCTAACATGTTGGCCTCGCATGAGCGGAATGGCACAAAAAGCACAGGTACGGTTACATCCTTCGCTAATTTTTAAATAGGCATAATGTTGTGGGGTACTCAATAAACGCTCTCCTAATAATTCAGCTTTATAATCGGCATTTAATTGATTCAGCATTAAAGGGAGCTCCATCGTACCAAACCAAGCATCCACTTCCGGAATTTCTGCGGCTAAATCGGCACGATATCTTTCACTCAAACAACCTGTAACATAAACTTTATCTAACTTCCCTTTTTGTTTTAAAGCTACCTGATCTAAGATGGTGTTAACACTTTCCTCTTTCGCTTTATCAATAAAACCACAGGTATTTACCACGACAATATTATGATCGAGTTTTTTATTTTCATGCACCACCTCAATATCATTGGCTGCCAATTGTCCACTTAACATTTCACTATCCACAAGGTTTTTACTACAACCTAAGGTGATAATATTTACTTTGTTTTGTTGTAAAGATTTTGACTTCATATTTTTTTATTAAGCAGCGCTTTATTTATTAACCTCGTTCGTAAAATGAAAAGTGATGTCAGGATTATTGGTGATTTCTGTATTTAAAAACCATTCACTTTGTGCTAAATATACTGGAGCGCCATCTTTATCCTCGGCAGCATTTTGTTGTTTGAAACGCAAAAAGTCATTCAACTTATTTTTATCTGCTGATGTTAACCAACACGCTTTGTAAAAAGGAAGTGTTCTAAATTCACAAGCAGCACTATACTCTTGTAACAAACGATATTGAATGACCTCAAATTGTAAATCACCCACACAACCAATAATTTTTTTGTTACCGCCAAACTGCGTAAATAATTGTGCAACCCCTTCATCGGTTAATTGTTGAATACCTTTTTCCAATTGTTTTGTTTTCATGGGATCCTTGTTCACCAATTCCTTGAAAATTTCAGGTGAGAAAGTAGGAATTCCTGTAAAGTAAAACTTTTCACCTTCTGTCAAAGTATCCCCAATTTTAAAATTACCAGTATCAAACAAACCAACAACATCTCCTGGAAAAGCATCCTCTACAATATCTTTACTTCGGGCTAAAAAAGTATATGGGTTGGTAAAGCGAACCTCTTTTTCTAGGCGTACATGTTTATAATATTTATTGCGCTCAAACTTACCACTACAAATACGCATAAAAGCAATACGATCCCGATGTTTTGGATCAAGGTTGGCATGGATCTTAAAAATAAAGCCGCTAAATTTATCTTCACCAGCTTTTATTTTACGGACACTGGTTTCACGATCACGAGGTGTAGGTGCAATTTGAATAAAAATATCCAGCATTTCTTGCACACCAAAATTGTTTACCGCCGATCCAAAAAACACCGGTGCAATTTTACCTTCTAAATAATCAGCAGGATTTAAGGCACCATAAACACCATCAATTAATTCAACATCCTCTCTTAACAAATTAGCATCTCTATCCCCTACTTTTTGTTGCAAAACTTCACTTGCTAAATCAGCAATGGCCACTACATCCTCATCATCGGCTTTTGTACTTGCTGTAAATAAACGTAAGCTCTTATCATGTAAATTGTAAACCCCTTTAAATTCTTTACCACTGTTAATAGGCCATGTCATGGGATGCAAGGATATTTTTAATTCTGCTTCAATTTCCTCTAATAAATCAAATCTATTTTTACCATCCCGGTCCATTTTATTAATAAACACAATAACAGGTGTGGCACGCATGCTACAAACTTCCATTAAACGGCGTGTTTGTGGCTCTACCCCGTTCACACTATCAATCACTAATATTACACTGTCCACAGCAGTTAGGGTACGATAAGTATCCTCTGCGAAGTCCTTGTGACCAGGGGTGTCTAATAAATTAATTAAATTGCCTTTGTATTCAAAAGACATCACCGAAGTTGCCACCGAGATTCCTCTTTGGCGTTCAATTTCCATGAAATCCGAAGTGGCATGCTTTTTAATTTTATTGCTTTTTACAGCACCCGCCGTTTGAATAGCACCACCAAACAACAATAACTTTTCAGTTAAAGTAGTTTTACCAGCATCCGGGTGAGAGATGATGGCAAAAGTTTTCCGCCTATTAATTTCTTTTTCGTACTTCATTTTATCGTGTTCCTACTTTATGCCAATTATTAAAAATGGCCCGCATTCAAAATGAATTGAATGACGAGCCATTTTGTATACTTCTATTTTATTTAGATATCAATTGCTTCCCCATAGGCTGCAGCAACGGCTTCTTTTAAACCTTCACTCATTGTGGGATGTGGATGAATTGCATTTAATATTTCATGTGCAGTGGTCTCTAATTTACGTGCCACGACAGCCTCTGCAATCATCTCTGTAACATTCATGCCAATCATGTGGCATCCTAAAAACTCACCATATTTAGCATCGAAGATTACTTTCACAAAACCTTCAGTCGCACCAGCAGCAGACGCTTTACCTGAAGCAACAAATGGAAACTTACCTACTTTAATTTCATATCCAGCTTCCTTAGCGGCTTTCTCCGTATAACCTACACTTGAAATTTCTGGAATACAGTAAGTACAACCTGGTACATTGTTGTAGTCAATACCTTCGGGCAAATGCGCATTTTTCTTTTCTACATAAGCCATGTGTTCTGCAGCATTGATCCCTTCTTTAGCAGCAACATGCGCTAAAGCTTGACCAGGACTACAGTCACCAATTGCATAAATTCCTGCAATACTTGTTTGTTGGAATTTATCAACAATAATGCGGCCTTTATCCGTTTTAATGCCATTTGCTTCTAATCCTAAATTTTCAATATTGGCAACGACACCCACTGCACTTAACACAACATCCGCTTCCAAGGTTACGAAAGAACCATCTTGTAATTTTACTTTTGCTTTTACACCAACACCCGTAGTATCAACTGATTCAACGGATGCATTGGTCATAATTTCAATGCCTTGTTTTTTGTATTGCTTTTCTAATTCTTTTGAAATATCTTCATCTTCCACTGGTACAATTCTTGGTAAGAATTCAACAATGGTCACTTTTGTACCCATGCTATTGTATACATAAGCAAACTCGACACCTATTGCTCCACTACCAACAATGATCATTGATTTAGGTTGTTGAGGCAAAACCATTGCTTCTCTATACCCAACAATTTTTTTACCATCTTGTGGTAAATTAGGTAAAACGCGGCTACGACCTCCAGTGGCAATTACAATGTATTTTGTATCCACAACTTGTAGGGCACCATCTGCAGCAGTTACTTCCACTTTGCCTTTGGATACTATTTTACCGTACCCCATGATCACATCAATCTTATTTTTCTTCATTAAGAATTGAACGCCTTTACTCATTTTATCTGCAACGCCTCGGCTACGACCAATCACTTTTTCAAAATCATGTGCCACACCTGTTGTCGTAATCCCATAATCAGCACTGTGTTTTAAGTAGTCATAAACTTGGGCACTTTTAATCAAGGCTTTGGTTGGAATACAACCCCAGTTTAAACAAACGCCCCCTAAACTTTCTTTTTCTATAATTGCTACTTTTAAACCTAATTGAGAAGCACGGATAGCCGCTGGATACCCACCAGGACCACTTCCAATCACGATAACGTCGTATGCCATTTTATGTGTGTTTTTAGTAAATGAATGAGAGGCAAAAATACCTCGAAAAAAGGAAAAGAAAAAACTAATTTGTGCTATTCAAAGAAAACGCGCACCATTTGAAAAAACCATTTATTGTCGTTAGGACGTTGTTTGTTAATTTGACTTTCATCATATTTACTCAACCCAAACAAGCCCGCCATATTCCCACCTCTAACCGAAATTTCAAGGTAACCTGCTGAATTAAACCAAGCCAACTTGTCTGAGATAGGCACGGCACCATAATTACGACTCAATGTTTGAATGGTTTCATTGCGCGTGAATACAATTTTAAAAGGTCTTCCCTTTGCGTGAGCTTCAAATTCATCCTGCCTGATATTTACCACCACGTTTTCAAACTGATCTATAAAAATAATTTGTCCTTCCATCCATCCAATATCAAATTTAGGTTGGGTAGGATAGATTTCCACAATTTCAGTTGCCGGTTGTCCAACATCCAATAAGTTACCTGATGCAAAAAAGTAGGAAAGGGATGCGATGATGCGCTCTGTAATTTGAATAAAAGTATTAACCCCCTTGATATCAATTTTTACAATATCAACGGGTTTAATAGCTAACATCATGGTTAAAAAACCATTGTCAGGTACCACAAAAAAATGACCATTGTAGTGTGCAAACAAAACATGCTCTTGTGGATATTGGAAAAAATTAACCATAACAATATGCACCGTATTAGCAGGGAAATGCTTAGCTGCATTGTTAAAAATATAAGCCCCTTGTAAATAGTTTTTACTGGAAAGCTGGTGGGTAATGTCCGCAATGGCACAACCGGGAATCATGGATAATAACTGGCCCTTGATGGCACCAATGATAAAATCCTCTTGGCCAATATCAGATGTTAAGGTAATAACGGGCATACCCAATTAAAAACGCTTTTAATGATTATTTATTTTACCAACAACCCATTTTTAAAAAAGAAATGATATGCCAATTTATCGGCCAAGGCAGGAAAGAACTTATTTAAGAAAACTGTACGTTTACCGGTAAATGTTAAGATCAACGTACGTTTGCGTTTAGCAATTGCATGGATGATATGATTCGCACACTCCTCAGCGCTCATCATTGCTCCTTCATCCATGGGTGATTCCCCTTGCGCTTGTGCATCCTTATTCAAAGCTGCGTTGCGAATATTGGAACTGGTAAAACCCGGACAAACCCACATGACATGGGTACCGGAACCAAACAATTCCGTCCTTAACGCTTCCAACCAGCCATTCAATGCAAATTTAGAAGCCGAATAGCCACTACGACCTGGCAGTCCACGGAAACCAGCAATACTAGAAACCCCTACGATTACCCCATTTACTTTTTGTACTGCAGGTAATGCAGCCATTGTTGTATAAACTGTGCCCCAAAAATTAATATCCATCACATTTTTTAAAGTCTCAATGGAAACCTCATTCACCAGGGCACGCATTGATATACCAGCATTGTTAATCAATACATCAATACTACCCCATTTGAGCATTACGGCTTCAATGAAAGTATCCACTTGTGCTTGCTGAACAACATCTACTTGCATGGTAAATAAATCATTGTCAGTATAGGAAGTACTTAATTGAGCTAGCTTTTCAACATTACGACCACAGGTTGCTACTTTTGCACCAAGTTGCAAAAATTGAGCGACCAATGCTTTCCCAATACCATCAGAACCACCTGTAATTACTACAATTTTACCGCTAAAAATAGCCATGAGATTGAATTTACACAAATGTAGTTCTAAAATGTACAAGAACCGTTTACCAAGGCCTTGTGTGGACTAAAATAAATGTCTCCTTTTATTTGGATAGTTTTATTTTATGCTTATTTTTGCACTCCTCAAAAGGGAAACCGGCCGATTCCGTAGCTCAGTTGGTAGAGCAATACACTTTTAATGTATGGGCCCTGGGTTCGAGTCCCAGCGGGATCACAAAGCTCCGACAAATATGTCGGGGCTTTTTTTATGCCCATACACGAAAGAAAGCAACGAAGTTGGAAATTTAAATACTTGTCTGCGTTAATAGCTTGCTATTATCGCAGACAAGTATTTAAATTGAACGAGCGAAGCGAGTGCTTTCTTGAGCGGATAGGTGTTAAAAAAGCAAAAGCAACACAACGTGTTGCTTTAAAGAGCTTTGAGTTAGATCAATGCGGAGGGGAAGTCGGCGGAACGAAGTAAAGCCGACAATCCCAATGTAATTAAACTATTGAACCAACCAGTCAGTGTATCCACCAGTAGTAGTACCTAACTTTTTGGAAGCTTGATCAATAGCTTTCATCTTTTCGTTTGCAGCTTTACCTAGTTCATTTAAACTTCCATCTTGCTTATAATATTTATTTCTATCCGCTTCATTTTTAAAAATTATTATAATGCCAACTTTATTTTCATTTTCTCCTCTAATATGTTTTAAAATATGCACTTCACAATTATAAATTTTGGACAATGCTGGCGCCCATTTGTTAGTTTCGAAATCCATGAATTCCTGCATCGTTGTACTCCCATTTAAGGTAACAGTAAAACTGTGTACACCAACTAAACTGCCTTTTGGTAAAGATTGACTAAATGCAGATAAGCTAAAAATAGCCAAAAACGTAAGTAATAAAATTTTTTTCATTTTAATTTATTTTTTAATGATTATTCAATATTAGAAACATTCAATAAAAGTACAGATTTAGTGATGTCTCTGTAGCTACCCAATATTTCAAAAAATGCCAAATCCTCAGTTGTATATTTGAAATCAGTTGGCATCGTCATTTGACCAACACTTGAATATACTTTTTGTAACATATGTGTGTAAGGTGATTCTGTACCTTCATTACCTACAACCTTAATAAAACTGAATGC
>Ga0209188_1000316_pt1 | contig 50416 bp, 57 predicted proteins | sample C_130625_EF_Meta_FD_187307 | JGI IMG/M metagenome (GOLD analysis project Ga0209188, IMG submission 187307) | Freshwater microbial communities from Lake Croche, Canada to study carbon cycling - C_130625_EF_MetaG (SPAdes) (version 2) | ecosystem: Environmental > Aquatic > Freshwater > Lake...
TCATCTACTATTTTTGTTTGATTTTGTTCCATAATTAATTGTTTTTAGGTTGTATGTAAAAATTTATCTCTACCACAATGTTTACAAATGGTAGCACTACTTGTGTTGGTTGTTGGTTCAAAATGGCATTCATCACTTCCCTTACTTACAAATGTTTCTTGATAGTATTTATCAGCTGTTGAGTATGGCTTATCTCTTAATTCGAAAGATTTGTTATAAGCGTTTAAAATTTCTTGCTTGTGCATTTCTTTGGCTTGTTCAAATAACTTTTTATGTGTTATTTCTGATATACCAAGTTTACTAATCAACCATTCTATTGATGTCATAGTTTAAATTTATTTGATTATTGGTACTTATAGTACCTTGTTGTTTATTTTTTTAAACTGTTTACGTTGTCGTAAACAAAGTAAATATTTGCGACAGGTGCTGATTTACGACACCTTTTGCAAACTAATCATTAAAGTCTTCTTCTTCTTCCTTTAATTCACCTGCTTTATCAATTATGTAATTATTTATTTGTGCCTGGGAAAAGGTGGCAGAGATAAGTAAAGCATTGAACATATTGAACATCTCATCTATTGTGATGTCGTCATATTGTTGCTCAATAATCATTCTAGTTTCGTGCATTTTTAAAGATAGTTCCATTGTTTAGTTTTTTATAAGTGGTAAAATGTATTGATAGTTGGGTTTGTATTTATAAGGTATGGGAGTTAGTAATCGTGGGTTTTTAAGTATATATGCGTATAAATGCGTATCAGGTTTGGGAACATACACTTCTTTAATAACTTCGGTTTTAGTCTTGACTCTTCCCATGACACAAAAATAATAATAATTTTGACAAAAATAATTTTGAAATGATATTTATTTTAATTTATTTTGCTTATATGATAGAAATACAAGGCTATAACAAGGTCAATTACCAAAAATTCCAAACCGAAATGGATGCACGGTTTGCGAACTGCGAACTATCTGAGCTAGAAATTGCAGTAAAACTTGGACTAAAGTCAACGGCTACAATAAAGAACGCATTTAGAAAAGACAATCAGATAGTATCAGATGAGGTTATGTCTGGTATCATGGAGTGTATTGAGTTGAGGGGATTTATTTTGTGGATGTGTGGGGATAGGTACTATTATATCAAAACATAAATATTCTTAACACTATGAAAAACTATTATTCTTGGGGAGGTGAAGGTGCAGAAAGCACCGAAGAACTTGACTGGGATGCACATACAGAAGGGCAATTATAAAACAAAAAATATGCAAAAATTTGAGCCAGTTGGCAGAAAAATGTTGGTTGAACCACTAAAGGAGGACAACTACACAACATCAGTAGGTATTGAACTTGTGCAACTTGAATTCCAAAAGGTAAGGGTTGTAGAGGTTAGTAAAGAGTACAGCGATATGTACATTCCTGGAGATGTAGTAGTAATTAGTTCTAGTTCGGGCATTGGTCAGATGTATAATGGCGATGCTTGTCTATGGATTGACGCAAAGGCAGCACCAGATGGTGATGTATGGTTCATTGTAAGGGAATACGAAAATGATGATGCAATTTAATATACCGATTCCAGTAGTTACCGAAAAGGGTGAAGATGGGTATGCCATTTATGTAGAATCATCAGGAATGTTTGAGAACGACATATGGTGTGTGGTTTTGTGTGATGGTGGGATTATTAGGCACTTCAACACTTCCCAAATAAAAATACATAAAAACGCAACCTTTGGAATACATAACGTATCGTGAACAAGATAATGCTGGGGAATTGCAATACTATATTTTACAGCGTGAATTCCCTCACTATATAGGATTAATATCTACATACCCAAAAGATTCAATAATCCCATCCATACAAATAACCAATTATTATCTTTGGGTTGTATTTAGCGGTTCTTTGAGAGGAAGTTTAATTCCAGGGTATAAAAATATAGAAAAGGATATTAAATTTGTATTGAACGACATGGCGATATGGTACTATGCTTATCGTATAGTTCCCAAAGAAAAAAAATACAAAAAATTCAAGTATGATTCAAGCCCCAACAAATAAAGTAATAGTACACCCAAAGACAAGATACATAAGACATATAACAGACCTAATGAAGAGGTCATCAATTCAAAATGGGGCATCAGTAGACCCAGCAGATGCGGTAAATATTGTAGGGGAAATAGTTTCAATTCCCCAACGCATCACAACTGATATGCAATACGAGGGTTACTCAATAGAAGACCTAAGAGTAGGGGACATGGCAATATTCTCATTTAAGGTTATCTATGACCTAGTGATAAAGCAAGAGAATGGAGAGCCAATATACAGGAATTTAGTAAACTACAACGGCAAGGAGTACTTTAGCTGCGACATCAGAAACTTGTTTGGGGTTATTCGTGACGGGGAAATAATAATGGTCAATGGATATGTGATGCTTGAAGAGTTTGAGCAGGACAAAATTATATTGTCGCAGACCATAAAAAAAACAAAGAGGGCAAAGTCTTCGCACATTATGCACATTGGGAATAACAGGCAGCACCTCCCCAACATACAAGCCTCAAACGGCGACCTAGCATACTTCAACTCAGATAAGGTGCAGCACTATGAGATAAATGGTAAGAAGTTTATAATATTACAGCAAGACAGAATATTGGGCAAAGAAATTGTAGAATAAAAATTTTTTTCTTAATAATATTATTAAATTTGGCAAACTTTCAGCCAAAATGAATATTAAAGACTGTGTTGATTATATTAATTTCTGGATAAGAAAAGAAAGAGGTTCTTTCTTGACAATAGAAGAGTCTGTTGCCGTAATTGACTTGGGACAAATAGCATACTACAATGACATTATTCCAAAGTACGCTACATCTCAAATTGTAAAAGATTGTCTAACTCCATTTAGAACCACATACAATTTTAATTCTGCTGCTAGCGACCCACAGCTAGTTTCAATTCCCAACACATTTTTAGTATCAGTAATCACAGCCAATGCTGCATCTTCTGGCACAACAATTAATGTGTCAAGTACAAATGGTTTAGTTATAGGAAGAATTGTTATAGTTAACACGGGAGTTGGTTTATTCCAGCCAGACACTGTTATAACTAAGATAATATCTTCTACTTCATTTGAGGTAAGTATAGCACCAATTACAACTATACAAAGCGGAGCTACAATAAGCGTCTTTGATAGCAGGGTATACCTTGATATGTTAGACATGGAAATTGTTTTTAATCAAAATGGGAGGGATACATACTACCCAATTAAGATGACGAATGAAGACGAGAGGTCTAATAAATTAAATTCTCAAATAGACCCACCACTTCCCACAGCACCATTAGGAGAAATAGTTGCTCCAAGAACTATTCGCTTATATCCTGCTAATAACAATTATATTGGAAGCGTGTCTTACATGAGAAGACCGAAGAAACCTGTTTATGGATATAGCATTGTTGGCGGAAGAAATATTGTATATGACCCAATAAATTCTGTACAATTGGAGTGGAGGGATACAGATATAAACATGATTTTAATAAAGGCTTTATTGAGTGTTGGTATAAATCTTAGCGATGCTGAGGTATCTCAATTTGCAGAAATGAAATCACAACAAAATTATCAAGGCGTTAACCACATATAAAATAAAAAATTATGACAAAAGAAGAATGGGATTCAAAACAAAACTCTTTGAAAAAATCATATAATTATATGCCTACTGGAGTTCCTGGTCAAGTAAAAAAAGTAGAAGCAACCGAAGAAGATGGTGAAGATAAAGACGGGAAAGAAGAGGAAGGTGAGCCTATAGTAACAGATAAGCATAAATCAGATTGGAATAAATATTTAACATGGCTTGATACTAAAAAAATGAGAGGTAAATCTGAATTAGATAAAAACGGGTTAGGTAATCAATTATTTGGTCAGTATATTAAAGAAAATCCAACAACAAGTTTAAGTGCTAACATAATCCCAGGCATTAGAAAAGAATATAAAAAATTAAGACAATCTGGTATAGATGATATAATGAAGGGAAGTGCTTACTATTTAGGCAAGACAGGCAAGGGCGCAGATACATCTAGTTTTATGAAGCACATAGAATTGAATGAGCAATCTAAAGACCCTAACTATGTAGGACAGCATTTGACACAAACTTATTTTCCTGATGTTAAAATTGGAGATGAAGAGGCGGTTAGATATAATATAAAAGAAAAAGAATCATTACTAAATAAATAAAAATGAGTGTTGTAACAATTTACAGATTAGCAGAAAGCTGTTTATCACTTATTGAAGGCGGTGACATAGCAGAAGGTTCTAGTCTTTCATATAATGAAATAAAAATAGCCTGTGGTAATGTAATAAATCAATTACTTAAAACAGAGTATTTTAGTATTAATGGGAAGATGGGGGAAGTGATACCAAACGGCACAACATTAGGTCTATATGAAGGCATAGATGTTGTTTCATATAATGGCAAGAGTAAGGCAACGCTTCCCATCAAGCCAATAAAACTACCAAGAAATATGGGTATATGGGCTATATATGCAAAGTACGACCCAAATGATATAGGATATGAATTAGACAAAGAGTTTATCCCATTACAAATGGGTCAGGGAGGTCTTATTAAATCTCAGCCGTTATTGAACGACTTAATGGGGCAAGTGGGATATGAAAACTTTGGCATGGACGTTATCTTTACAAAGGATTTGAAGACCCTATTCCCTAACATAAAGTTAGCAATGCGTTTAGCCATAATGGACATTTCTATGTATGGGGATTACGACCCATTGCCGATACTTCCCGAACAAGAATGGCAAGTAATTCAAGAAGTATATAAATTATACAGCACTCAAGCAATACCTGATAAACTTGTTGACCCAACTGTTGACGAGAGTAAGGGAGTCCCTACAAACCAACAAAAAGCTAACCAATAAAAATAATAATAAAAGATGGTACTAGCAACATTAGATGAAATAACAAGGCGCGGACTTATTGAGTCAGGTCTTCCCATACATTACTATTTAGAATACATGGTACATGGTGCTACTTGCCTAAGAGAACTATCATTTGACACGCTTAAAATAGTTAACACGGTAGAACTACCAGTTAACGACTATGGTGCAGTAGACCTTCCAGACGATTTTGTTGACGATGTGTCTTGTGGTTTTTATGGTAATGGAGTTCTGCAAAAACTTCCACATCAAAGCTCTATTAGCCCGTTAAGAAAATATGACCCAGCAACGGCTCAATTTACGCATCCACATTACCCTACAACCAATGGAGTTACACCAGGGAATGTAAACAACATTTATGGCGGCAATCAGTTATTTTTAGGCGGTTTGGGTGTGTATTGGTTTTGGAACGTAAATGACTTTGGTGAGCCAACAGGTAGATTTTTTGGTGCTACGGGAGGCACTAGTATTGGATACAAGGTAATAAAGGAAAGAAGACAAATACAGATGTCGCTGGGATTTGAAAGAAAGAGTGTAGTGCTTCAGTACATATCAAGCGGTCAGAGTGTAGATACTGCAAGTCAGATAGATATACAGGCTATACAGACAATAAGAGCGTGGCAGGAGTGGAAGCACTCCCCTAACGCAAACAATGACTTCAGCCCAGAGGCTGTATCTTTCTATAACAACAAGAAAAGATTAAGAGCAAGATTAAGCGGATTATCATTAATAGACATTAAAAATACACTCCGCAATGGATATACTGCGGCTATTAAAAATTAATAATGAGGCAAAAAGACTTAAAATACTTTGGAGATATACAGTCAGGAAGATTAAATGCAGACGACTCTCCATTTGCGGTAACTACTAATGAGTGGGTTAATGCACAGAATGTGCGTACGGGAACTACCGACAAGGGTGTTACGGGGGTTGTTGAAAGTGTTGGGGGAAATGTAGAAATTCCCAAACCTGCCGACTTAGCCTCAGTAGTTATAGGTGACCAAAAATGGTCAGCACAAAACTTAAATGTAACTAAATATAGAAATGGTGATGATATCCTAGAGGTTACAGACCCCACAGCTTGGGCAGCACTAACAACAGGTGCTAGATGTTGGTATAATAACGACCCTGCTACAGGTATTATGCTTTATAATTGGTATGCAGTAAACGACCCAAGGGGGTTAGCTCCTCAAGGTTGGTGGATTCCCACACGATATGAATGGCAACAACTATCTACTTATTTAGGTGGCGATACCGTATCTGGAGGGAAGTTAAAAGAAGAAGGATTTGCACATTGGATTTCACCAAACACAGATGCTACAAATAGTAGTGGTTTTACTGCTTTGGGAAATGGATTCAGAGATTCTAACGGCAGTTTTTTACAAATAAATGAATCTGGAAACATATGGTCTGCAACTGAATATTCACCAAGCCCAGTTGATTACGCTAACTATGTAGGGCTTTTATACAATACCGCAGAAGTTGAATTTAATGCAGAATCCAAACAATTGGGCTTTTCTGTAAGGGTAATAACATTCAATTCCCAGTACATAACAATAGGCTCAATAGAAGACACAGAGAACAACAGATTTGTTTACTTTGACTATGACACAGTAAGAAGCCATCAAGTGCCTATAGCCAACATAGTGTTATTAGGTACTCTATTCCCAGCCACCAATTTAATATACACATACGATTCAAGAGCGGCTGTATTAAAGGCAGGAGATGGCATAACTATAATAAACGGGGCTGGTACTGCGGTATTATTTACTATTATTTCTTTTACTATTGACCCAGTTAGTAGTTATTATAGAATAGAGCTATCAGATATTTTCCCAATAAATGACAGCTTTACTACTGATATTTTTTATACTGCTGGAGGGGAAGATAAGATTGTCTGTATGTATACAGATGCAAATACGCAATACAATGTTTTAACTTCCTCCGAAGTAATTGGAGGGTTAAACTTTGACAAAAATTCTCTTATACATAGTGCACATATAGCAAACAATATTTTATCGTGGACAGACAGTACAAACAATGAACCAAGAAAAATAAATATAGAGTCTGGCATTGGGGCTAATTACTTATTATTTCCCACAACAGAAAAAAGATATACATTCCCATTAAATTTTGATGAAATAACTTTAATAAAAAGACCGCCAATATCAACACCTAATTTTATTAAGGATTACGATGCATTGTTTACTAAAAACTTTATAAATAATGAATCTTTTGAGTTTGCGTTTCAGTATCAATATTATGACTATGAAACAAGTGTTATAAGTAGCTACAGTGCGTCATCAAGATATAATTTCCCAGTTACAGCCCCAGATAATTCTCCTAATAGAATTATTATAACTATGGATTTTAATGAATTTATACCTAATACAGTTAAAATAGTAAATTTAATTGTAAGAAGTAGCGATACAAATTATGCATTTATAGTTAAATCATGGGACAAAGGGTTGGCTCAAGATGAAAACCAAATATTAGACCATAATAATAATATTAATGCATTAACATATAATTTTTACAATGACACAATTGGTATAGTAATAGCAGAACCAGATGTACTAAGACCATTTGATAATATACCTATTTATTCCCAATCACATGAAATAGCAAAACAAAGATATTTTCTTGCAAATAATATAGATGGATATGATACTCCATTAACTACATCTATGGGTATAGGAGTTGGTAGTTTTTTAAATCCTACTACCACAACAAAAAATACTCAATTAATTAAAATAAGTCATGGAGGTAAACATAATACAATCCCATTTCAGTGGTATGGTTATTCTGGGTGGTATTTTTATTTATCATGGGCTGAACAACCAGGTTGGTATTTATTAAATGGGTACGATACTACTGTTTTTACATTTAGTTTAAATGCGCCTGGATACCCTACTCCACCTGCGCCCCCGTCATCTATTGTTTATAACACAGCAAACCTTAGATTTCAAGGCAGAGATATTCAAACTGTAATAAATAAAACAACACCATCCGCATATAAAAATAAATCATCTTCAACTACGCCAGGAAGCACCATACCTATAACTGGTATAACTGGTAATATATTTAATGCATTCCCACAATCATCTATATATAAATGCGGAATGGTTTTTTATGATTATGCAATGAGAAAATGTGGTGTTGTAACTAATAATAATTGTTCAATATCAACTCCAGAAAGAGATTTTAATTATACTGTTGCAATATCTTCTTTTATATGGGGGGTTACTAACGCTACTCCATTATTAGAAATACCAGACTGGGCTTATTATTACGCACCCGTATTAACAAAAAATCAAGATAAAAGATTTTTTATACAATCATTTACGAATCAAGCTAAATATTTTACAAAAGATAGTAGTGGGAATTATGTATATAGTGACCTTTTTTTACCTGCAACTATAGGCATTGCATTAAACACCAATGCTTTAAATAATTCTGGGCTTGGATATGTATTTACAGAAGGAGATATTTGTATTTTAACAAAAGATTTTGGAAGCCCTGCTTATCAAACATTTACATTAAATGTTATTGGGCAAGACAATAATTATATTTTATTGCAAAGCAAAAATATATCTGACCCAAATCCATTAACAGACATAAAATTTGTTTATGAAATATATACTCCATATAAATCAGCGCAACCAGAACCTTTTTATGAAATGGGTGAGATATATAAAATAAATAATCCTGGTACTATATATAGAGAATACTCTCAACTATATGGGTATTTTATAGCAGATAGCTATATATTAAATAGAAGCTGGGGTACTAATTTATATTTTGCAAATGCAATGAGTCCAAATGATTTATTTTATAAAACATGGATTACAGACACAGGTAAGGTTAATATTATTACAAGATTAGGTCAAGTAAACAACAACACAGAGGTTGTATGGAGCGACACATATATATCGGGTACACAAATAAATGGCTCAAGTACATTCCGTTTGGGAAGTCAAACCTTTGTGTCAGATGATTGTGGTTCTATAAATAAACTTCAGAACACATCAAAGGTACAAGACCAGGGTAGTGTTATGTTAGCCTTGTGTGCAGTAGAAACTAATTCTATGTATCTTGGGGAAACGCAGATAACGGATAGTACAGGTGCAACACAGTTCTTTAGTGCAGGTAAGGATGTTGTGGGAACTATTAATATATTAAAGGGGAACTATGGTTGCATAGACCCTGCATCAGTTGTTCAGTATCGTGGTAATGTTTATTATCTTGATGCAAGTAATGGTAGATGGGTACAATATTCTGTAAATGGCTTAGATAATATATCATCAATAAAGATGTCAAGGTTTTGGAAGAATTGGTGCTACAAGTATATGTCTTTGACAAAGGATGAGATTGAGGCGTTTGGGAATAGACCGTATGTATTTGCAACGGTAGACCCTAGCCATGATGAGTTGTTGATAACAATTCCCAAACTTTCAGATGTACCACCAAAAGGATTTTTACCTGACTATCCATTGATAGTATATCCATTTGATATCCTAGACTATCAAGGTAAAACTATCTCTTACAAGTTAGGTACAGGAGCTGTAGTACAACCACATTGGCAGAGTGCATTTAGTTTCAACACAGAATACTTCTGCACAATACAGAACAGGTTGTTTTCATTTAAAAATGGTAATGCTTGGGAACACAATCAAGACAATCAAAATATATTCTATGGAGTATATTCCCCGTCACAAATAATGTTTACATCAAACATTTTACCACAAATGCCGAAGGTTTATGATAATTTTTTATCAGAATCTAATATTGTTCCAAATTTTGTGTATTTTTATAATGAATTCCCTTACTTACAAACATCAGACTTAGAGGACATTAGTTTTGTACAGAAAGAAGGAATTTGGTACGCACAGATATTGAGAAACAAGGTAGTACCAACAACAAGTGGTGATGTGTATACAGGTTTGTTAACGGCTGAGGTAATGAGGAATACTAATATGTTTGTTTTAGCAGAGTATTCCCCAACAACATCACCTTTACAACTTCGTATTTTAGAACTAGGAATGTCAATAAGTAAAGGTCATATAGTTTAAAACTATAGTTATGCAAAACGAAGAAAAGTCAGTGGTTACAATTTCGGCTTCTGACATACAAGAGAAGACTAAGGAGCAGAAGATAGACGAACTAGAGTCAATAATGGCTGAGAACTTTGACATAATTAGTTGCCCATTAAATCACAGGTTTACAGATGGGCTTTATGTTAGGGAAATATTCATGCCAGCAGGTTCTTTGATTGTAAGCAAGATACACAAAACACAGCACCAATATTTTATATTGAAGGGGTCTGTTTCTGTTTGGATAGATGAGGGCGTAGAGCAATATTTGGAAGCACCATATATTGGTGTTACAGAACCAGGCACAAGGCGTGTTTTATATATTTGGGAAGACTGCATTTGGGCAACGGCTCATGCTAATCCAGAAAATGAAGATGAGTTTCAGGTAGAGGAAAGGATTATAGAAAAGCATGACAACCCAATGCTTCCCACAGACCTAAAAGAAAAATTAAAAATAATAAATTCATCTAATAGCGTTAGATTAGATTCTGTTAACAATAAAAATTTAGAACTATGAGTTTTGCAGCAATAGCAATAGGAGGCGCAGTTGTATCAGGGGCAGGTGTAGTTGGAGGTATAGCTAGTAGAGCGCAGGCTAACAAACAAATCAGAAATCAGCTCAAGAACAGACCGATGCCACAGATAAGTAACTTGGCAAGGACTCAATTAAATGCAAGAATGCCAGGGGCAGAGCAGCAAGAAAGAAATATATATCAAAGTGGAGCTAACGCTATGGGAAGAACACAGCAAGCAGCCACGTCTGCTGCTGATGTAATGCAGGCTGCTGCTGGAATACAATCTCAAACAAATAATGCTATGGCAGCCTTGGGTCTTCAAGAAGCTGGTGATTACCAAAGAAGATACGGCAACTTGGTTAACGAAGAGCAATATAATCAAGCACAAAGAATGCAAGACTTTGAAACAGTCAATTCAGCTCAAGCGGCTATTGCTCAAAATAGAGCAAAGTCTTGGGGAGATGCTGCTCAATTTGGAATGGGCGCAACATCAATAGGTTTAAGTGGTATGGGTGGCTCATTTGGGAAGGTTGGCGGAGGTGGGGGAGTAAATCAAGCTAATGCTGTATCTAATATGTCAAAGATGGGATACCCAACAGCTAATATGCCATCAAACATGGGATTAGTTCCAGGAGCATTAAATCCATTTGCATTAAGAAATATGGGTAATATGGGGAATGGTAGTATAATCGGCAGTTATGGTCAAAGAGGAATACTTCCAAATGCAAATAATCCATATTATTATCAACAACAAGCATTAATGTATCCTCAGCAATATCCAGGTGGGTATGAATAAAAAATAAAAAAATGGCAGATTTTTCACAGTTTATAATTCCCCAACAAGATTTTAGTGGACTATATAAAATAGGTCAACAACTAGAGGGGAAGCAACAAGCAAAAGCTAAGGCAGCTCAAGATGCAGCAAATAAAAAGGCTGCTACATCAGCACAATTAGCTAAGGATTTAGAATTGTCAAATTTTACTACTGGTACTGTAGAAGACCAAATATTCTCAAGAGATTTAGGCAGACTTCAACAAAAAGCTGATTTAATGGCTCAGGGTGGGTATGATTATAATCATATAAGAATGGGAATTGCTGACGATGTAGCTAAATTGAGAACAGCAACAGAGAATGTAAAGTACGCTGAAACGCAAAGAAAATTAGGATTAGAAAATATAAAAGGCAAGAAAGGGTATAACCCAGATGCATACAATGCTGAATTTATAAAGAAATATTATTTAGATGCTGATGGTAAGCCAAGGGAAGACTATTGGAACTTAGATACAGCAGTAGACTTTGACTCTGAAATTAAAAAGAGTGGTAATATTTATAATTTAGATGAGGCTGTTGGGGAAGATATAAAAAATATGGCTAAAAGTTCTAAAGAAACGGATGTTAATGAAAGAGATGCAAATGGTTATGTTAGAAAGGTTAAAAAGAAAATACAGACATCTTCTTCATTTGTCCCAGATATGGATGCCAAAGGTGTATTTCAGGGAGTAGTTCCCGAACACACAGTAGCACCAACCACAGACGCAAATAAGACAATAAGCGAATACATATCTGGGGATGCTAACAAGCCACTAAGAATGGTGTCAGATAACGAGTTTAATAGGATGAGATATAACCCTGCCGTTATGGGGGGCGTTAATGCAGAAACTCAAAAGTTTGCACAGGCTTTGGGTCGTGTTCCCAAACCAGAAGAAATAATAGCATTCCAAAAAGCAAAGCTATACGACATATACGCTAACAACGCCAAGGTAGGATTTGTACATGAGGATGTACAAGAAACCAAAGCACCTATAACTAAAAATATAACAAATGTTAGTGTAGGGGGAGCAGGTGGAGAAAAAAGGGATATATATACTCCTGCTGCTGAACAATATAAATCTCTTCAAGACCAAAAAGATAAAGCTGCTATTTTATTAAAGCAAGGCAAGAGTGTAAATGAAGTTTCAAAAGAAACGGGATTACAGCCAGACGCTGTACTAGCGTCACAGCAAGGTAGAAATACAGCTATGCTTCCATTGAATAGAGAAGACTTAGATGCGGAATTTTCAAAAAGTATTGTAGGGATAATTAAAGATTTAAAACTAGGATACGAAGTAACGGAACAAGGCAAAAAAGAAAAAAAAGAGTATGGTTCGGATAATTTAGGTGTAAAGTTAAATAAGCAAGGCAATTGGGAAGTGTATCCTGTTTTAGATAATAAAATAGGAAAAAGATTAACTACTATAGATGCCGCTACGTTGGGATATAAAGTACAGCCTAATGCAAAAGGCAAAACTATATTAGCAATAGAAGAAAAAAAAGGCATACCCAAATCTGCACCATCAATAAAATCTTATGATAATGCAACTCAAAAAAAGATTTCATCTTTTATGGGTAAGAATAAATTAAGCGAAAGCGATGCTATAAAAATACTTATTGCTGAAGGGTTAATAAAAAAACCATAAAATACATAAATAATGTCTGGAGCTAAAAAATATGATTTTTCCGCATTTGATGAAGCTGTTAGCAACAAAGAGCAAGCTCCATCTAATACTCAATACGATTTCTCTGATTTTGATGATGTAAAAAAAAAAGTAGATGGTCAATCTGGTGGTCAAGAATTAAAGACAAATACCAATCCCCCTACACCCTCACAATCACCATCAAGTTTACAAGAAGGGGGAGAAAAGCCAAGTTGGCAAACAAGCGCACTTAATCCTGCATACTCAGCACAACAAGCTCAATTAAAAGAAGACCAAAGTAAATACATAACGCCTCCTGTATCAAAGGAGGCTAAAGCTGATTTAGGCGCAACTAAGGCTAAGTTAAATATTGCTACAATGCAATTAAAGCCACAAGAAAAAATTCAGCTTCCCACAACAAAAAAATTATTTGCAGTTAGCGTTACTGGTGGCGGAAGAACTCCTTTAGCAGAAACGGAAGAAGGGGCTTTCCAAGGTGCAGAAGATTATGCAAAATATATATGGGATAGAACTGTTGAAACCGTAGGTAAAATTACTTCTGGTACTGTAAAAGGATTAGGCAGAATGATAGCAATGGGGGATGACCCTAATTTCCCTAAAGAAGCATTTATAAAAGGGGTAGATGAATTAGGCGAAAAAGCTAGAAAAAAAATAGTATCCCCTTTAACGTCAAATCTGAATGAAAAAAGAAAGCAAGATTTTGATGATAGTTTCCTTGCAAGCACTGTAGCATCATTACCAGGATTAGCTATAGAGGCAGCAGTACCATATGGCGTAGGGTTTATGGCAGATGCATTTGATGGTGCAATTACTAATATAAATAATACAAAAGAAGGAGCAAAACTTCCCGAAAGCATGAAGACCATATATGCAGCAAGCTCAGCAGCAGCTATGGGTATTTTAATGGAAGCAGGTATAGATAAAATTGTTGGGAATAAAATTGGGGTAGTTACTAATAAATTAACTGCTGAAACTATAACGAAACTTCTTTCTGAATCAGAAGCTCCCATAACAAAAGAAGCATTTGATGCAGCATTCAAACAAACAGCTAAAACATTTAAGAATAAACTTCTTACAAATACAGCTCAATTAGGACATTCCGCTGCTGTTGGTGCTGCCTTTATGGGTAGCAATGAAGCCTTGAATATAATGGCTGAAAAGGCAATAAATAAATATGAAGATAAAGATGTTTTTGAGCCTACTTCATTTGGTCAAGATGTAGCTAGAATAATAAAGAAAAGTGCAGAAGGAGCTGGATTTGGTTTAGTTATGGGAGGTGTCCATATTCCATTTAATAAGGTAGATAACTATATTAAAACAAAGGTAGCAGAAGCAAAGACTCCCGAAGATATAAATAAATTAAAACAAGATTTAGCTCAAAATGTACAAAATAGAGGCATAGATGCTAATTCAGCACAAAGAATTAATAATTTAATTGATGAATATACCAATATTCATAGCCAAATACCAGCAGAAGTTCAAAATAAAAAACAAGTAGCAGAAAAGATAAAGCAAAGCAATGATTTAAAACAGCAAGCTACTCAAACTTTAGAAAGCGCATCAACTTTACACCCTGCATTTCAGTCAGAAAAAGTAGAGGAAGCTCAAAATTTATCAAAGGCTGCTGATGATATTGATAATAAAGTATCAGAAAAACCAATTTATAAAATAGGAGATAGAGAGGTAGATAGAAATACATTTGAGCAATTTGTAAAAAATAATGACGCTACTACTAAAGATATTGATTTGTATGTTGAGGGAGATGATGAAATGAGTACCGAATTAGAAAAGATAGGTGGCGTATCAAAAGTAGCAGATGTAGAAGCAGGTATTCCCGAACACACAATAAAAACACAAACAAATGATAAAGAAAACATCCCAGGGTTACCAAGTAAAGTCGGAGTCGGGGAAGAACCTGTCACAACCGAACCTATCAAAGGAGCAGGCGCAGAAGAGATTAGCACAAGTGGAGTACTTCAAGCACCAGGGGCTGAAGGAGAAGGGAAAGGAATTGGTGATAAAGTTGGGGAAGAAGTAAAATCCAAAACAGATGCTGAGATAGAAACAAGGATGTCTGAATTAGAAAAGAGTAATAATTATGATACAGGTGAATTTGATATTCTTGAAAAAGAAATGGAAAAAAGAGAACGAAATAGTGTTTTTGGTGTAACATTAGATAAAGTAAATGATGCGGTTGATGCTCTGATGAAAAAAGAAAAAGAAATGCCAAATGGATATGGTTCTTTTATTGAAAAAAGCGATGCAAGAGAAACAAAAGCAGTAGCAACAAAATATTTAAATGCAAAAGAACTTACCGATAAAGAATTAAAACAAGATTTTTCAAATGCATTAAGAGGAAGACCTACCACTTGGTATGCTGATGGATTAAAATTAAGAGAATCATTAAAAGAAGCTACTAGTAGAGGTATTGATACAAAAGAAATGGTAGGTGAAGCAATTAAAGTATATACAGATGCAGGATATGATATTGAAACAGCAAAAGATGTAGTAGCTGGTATGTTAAAGCCTGTATTTGAAGGTTCAACTGAAGCAAAGCCAGAACTTCCCCAACAAAAAACAGTAGAACAACTAAGAGCAGATGAACAAGCCGAGTACGATGCGATGCCTGACCCAACAGACGAAGCAAAGCGAAAAGAAATTTATGACAAGTACGATAAACTTATTAAACCTTTATTAAAAGAAGATGTAGGAAAGCTAGAAGTTCCCAAACAAGAAGAAACAAAAATAACAGGCATAGATGAAAAAGAAGTAGCAAGACTAGCTAAGCCTACTACAGATAGAATGGTAGAAATAGAACGTGAATTTGAAAATAAAGGATATACCATAGATACTACTTATGATAACGAAATAATTGTAAATGATAAAGACGGGGAGCAAGTAGAGTTTGAAGATTTGCCAAATGAATTAAAGGATATTACATTAGAATATCAAGCCGCTACTGCAAAACTTGGAGAGGTTAGTGATAAGGCTAGGGAAATGGCACTTGCCGAATCTAGGAAAGTAGTAGAAACGGAAGCGGAGGTAGTTGAGCCTGAAAAGGTAGCACTTCCCGAACAAAATCAAGAACAAGTAAACCAACAAGAACTAAGAGAAACAGAAAACCTACTAAATGACGGAGATAAAATAAGAAAAGAAGGCAAGTATGTAAAAGACGGTGTTGAGTATGTTAGAAATGAAAAAGGTTTGGGAATCAAATCCGAAGAAGGTGGCAGTGTTAGATTTACAAGTGAGCCAGGTGGTGGCGGTGTATCAGTTCCCTTTACATACAAATTAGTAGAATCGGAAACACTACAGCCTTCGCATCAAGACGGACTAAGAAATCCTAATCATTTTATATGGGAAGCACAACCTAAGAATAGAAATGACGAAGGTAGTATTCAAGCGGAAGAAGGATTTGCAAACAAGCCAAGGTTTGCTGAAATGGGCGAAAATACAAATGCGTATAGTGGTGCACCTGTAGTTAATGAAAGAGGTGAAGTTATACAAGGTAATAATCGTTCAGCAGGGTTAAAGAAGGGATACCAAAGGGGTATTGAAACATACAAAAAATCACTTGCTGAAAATGCTGAAAACTTTGGATTTACAAAAGAACAAGTAGAAGGAATGAAAAATCCTGTTCTTGTAAGGGAAGTAGCAGTATCTGATACAGGCGCAATAGAACTAGGAAATTACGATGTAAAGGATTTGGAGTCGGGAGGTAAAAGAAGATTAGACCCTGTAGCCATAACAAGAAGAATGCCTTTTGAATTAAAGGGTAGAATAGCTGACTTGTTATTTAAGGGTGAGGGAACTCTTAATCAAGCCATTAGAGAGAATACAAAAAGATTAATGGAATTAATTAACCCATTCCTTAATCAAGCACAGAGAAATACTATTTTTAAGGACGGGGAATTGACGCAAGACGGGGCTAAGGATTTAGAAACTGTAGCACAACATTTCTTATTTGATGGCGGAGATACAGCACTTCCCGAACTTCATGATAATCTATCTCATACCCAAAAAGAAGGTCTAAGAAAATCATTACCATATATATTTTCTACAGGTATAGAAAAAAGCATAGTACCAGAAGTACAAGAAGCTATAATTGCATTAAACGACTTTGCTGCAAGTAAAGCAGGAAGTTTTGATAATTGGTTAGCTCAGTCCGATATGTTCAATAACGGAATGACACCAAAAGACAAGTATTCCCCAACAGCAATAAAATTAGCAGAAATACTAAATGATGCTAAAAACCAAAAAGAAATAACAAACCAATTTGGTAAATACGCAGAATTAGTAAATGATAAACCTGCTACAATGTTTGATGAAGCCACAAAGGGCATTTCTAAAAAAGAAGGTATTAAACAAATATTTAAAACAGAATATGATGAAAGTAAAAGACCCGCAATTAGTGAAGGAGGTGGTAAGCAGATTCCTACACAAGAAGAACCACTCCCACAACCATCTGCTGAACCAAGTGCAACAAAGCCTACTAAGCCAACAACAAGAGCCACAGCAGAAGCAGCCAAGCCAAAGCCAGCAGAGCCAAAGCCAGCAGAGCCAAAACCAACAGCTCCCGAACAAACAGCCATAGAAAAAGCAAGAGAAGCAAGAAAGACAGCTAAAGAAAAACTTGATACTATAAGAAGAGGGTTGGGCATCACTCCTGACCCTAAAAAAGAAGCGGAAGCTCTATTTGAATACCATAAAGCATTAGTTACGGAAGCTAAAGAATACATTAAGGAAGGTGTTAAATCCGTAGAAGAATGGGCTAAGGAGGTAGGGGAAAAGGTAGGCGTTGCCTTGAAATCAGCATGGGACGAAGCAAGCGGTAAGATTTCCCCTACAGAAAAAGTAGAAGATTTAAAATATACAATAAATGATTTGCCAAAAATAGAAGCCGAGAATATAGTTCTATCAAAAGGTAAAATACAAATGGGGGGTGAAGATGTAAGGGGGATAACTGTTGAGGAAAATAAAGAAAGAAGAAAAGATTTAGGTATGCCAGAAAGACAACCTAATCCAGAATCTTTTGAGCAATGGGATAATGAAGCTAAAAGTATTGTAGAAAATGGATACAATATGAATAATCTTATTGAAAAAATGGAAAGGGGGGAAGCGACAACTCCTGTAGAAAATTCAATAAGGAAAATATTTGCTGCCACAATAGATAAAAAATTAACAGAAAATCCATCTGATGAATTTTTAACTCAAGCAAGAAGATTTATAAAGGCATCCGATGTAGCTAGTTCCCAAGCAGGTAAAAATTTAGTTTCATTAAAATCAAATTCAAATCCACTTGAAACTATAACGGATTTCTATATGGCTAAAATGGATGCCAACGGAGTTGATGTCCTTACGGAGCAACAAAAAATTGATGTTCAAGAGCAATTTGATAAAATAAATGCAGCCAAGCAAGAATTTGAAATTAAATTAAAAGAGGCAGAAGATAAAAATTTAGCGTTGTTGGCTCAGAACGAATTGCTAAAACAACAAAAAAATAATCCTAAGCCAAAAGTTCCCAAACAAAAGAAAGATTTCATAGAAGAAAGACAATCTCTTAAAGACCAATTAAAACAAGCAATACAAAAATATAAAAACAATTTAAACAAATTAGGCATATCGCCAGATGGTGGAGCTGAGAATTTTGCTATAACGGTAGACATGGCTAAGATAATAGCCAAAATAGCTAAAAGCCATGTTGAAGAAGTGGGAGCTAAATTATCAGAAGTAACAAAAAGAACGCTTGATGATGTAAAAGACTTATTTGATGGGATAACAGAAAAGGATATAACAAACGTAATTGCAGGGGAGTATTCGGAAGGTAAAAAAACAAAATCTCAATTACTAGCCGACTTAAATGAAATTAAATCAGAAGCTAAATTATTAAATGAATACCAAAGAGTTTTAAATGGCGAAGCCAAAACAGAAAAAGATAAAATAAAAAAGAATCAAAAATTAGTTGATTTAAGAAAATCTATAAACGAATTAAAAAAAGAAAAAGAGGTAGAGCAGTATTCAGACGAAGCAAAGGCTAAGAGAATGATAGAGGCTAACAAGAAGAAAGAGCAACAAATAAGAGAGAAATTAGATAATGAAGATTTTGAAAAAGAAGATAAACCTAAATCTTTATTTGAAAACAAGGAATTTAAAAATAAGAATCCTAAATTATATAAAGAGTTGCTAGATTCTTACACAGCAAAACAAAACGCTCTTCATGAATACGAAGTTGCTTTGCTTAATGATACCAAATCAAAGATGTCAAAAGGAGAACAAGTTTTGGATTTCACATCAAAAGCCGTTAATACAACAAAGAAACTTGTTACTGGTGTTGATGATTCCGCATTGTTTATGCAGACTTTGGTAGCCATGATGTCTAGACCCATAACAGGTGGCAAAGCATTTGTTTCTCATATAAAAGATGCTGCATCCCAAAAACTATACGAAAGAAATTTAGCAGAATTGCACAATAGCCCAATATTTGATTTAATGCAAAAATCTGGGTTAGATATTACAGAACCCAAAACATTATCAGCAAAAGCAAGAGAAGAGGCTTTTGCAGGGGAATCGCTTGATTTTAATGTTAAAATAAAAGGTAAAAATCATAGAGTGTTAGGTACATTATTAGAGCCATTTGAAAGAGCATTTACTAGTTTGGGTAACAATATGAGAGCCATCGCTTTTACAGAGTTGTCAGAAAAATACATGAGCGAAGGGTATACATTTGAAAATAATCCTAAATTGTTTAAGGATTTAGCTGCAATGCTAAATACTGAAACTGGCAGAGGAAAACAAAATGAGTATATTGAAAAAGCATCTAAATTAGTAACAGCAGGCATATGGTCGCCAAGGCTAATGGCATCAAGATTAAATATTTTAGGCATAAGTGATGTATTGAGTCCATTTGTTAAAGGGACTGAGGGTTATTATAGAAAAATGTCACCAGAGATAAGAAAGCAAGCTATATATTCAGTTGCTAAATTTACGGCAGCAATAATGGCTCTATCTTATAGTGCAGCATATATGTTTAATGGAGATGTAGACAATGACCCTACAAGCCCAGGATTTATGGATATAAAAATAGGAGATAAAATATATAATATTGCAGGTGGGTTTGCTCAATACATAAGATTGATTGCTCAGACTATACGAGGGGGTAAAACAATTGATGGTAAATTTAAGGAATTTAGAGGCGGAGACAGGTCTGGTAATATGTTGCATTTTTTAAGAGGAAAATTAACACCAGTGGCTGGAACGGCAGCAAATGTTATATCTGGCATGAAAGATTATGTTGGACAACCAGTGACTGTTTCTCAAGAAATAAAAAAATTGACTATACCATTATCAATGCAAGGAGTATCAAAAGAAATGGAAAGAGATGGCGTAGCTTCAATATTTAAATCTGACTTGCCATCATTTGTGGGGATAGGCGTAAAGGATAAGAGGGATTTTAAGAAAGAAGAAATGTTTACTGAAAAAGAAATGCAATCTTCTTTATTCAAAGATTTAGCTAAATCAGACATAGAATTTCCCAAACTTGGAACAAGATTATCGTACACAGTAAAATCAGATGACGCTCATCCTAAAGGGGTAATGACAGTGGATGAATATAATAAATTCTCAGAGCTTGTAATCAAGTATTCCCATGACTATACAAAAGAAAACCTATCCGATTCTTATACTATATCTAATATTAAAAGATTAAAAGAATTAATTGATAAAGAATCGGAAGACCCTAAAATACAAGCAGAGATAACTGAATTAAAAAAACAAATAAAATCAACTTTACAATCAGCACATAAAAATGCCATAGATATGGCAAGGGATGAATTGAAATTATATACAAAATAAAAAAACAAATATGACACCAGTAAAATTACCACAAGACATTGCCAACCTCCTAAACGAAAGAATAGGTAATGAATACAAGGCACACTATTATTACAGAGAAGTTACAAACTATTGTGAAAATGTAGGTTACCTAAAGGCTGCTGAATATTTTAAAGGCGAAGCGGTAGATGAGCTTACTCATGCAGAAGGCTTACAAAAGTATTTAACAGATTGGAATGTTCAACCATCAATGCCTCCCATACAATCACCTCAAAAAGTAACAGGTTTAGTAGATGCTATTGAAAAAGCATACGAGATGGAATACGAGCTATATGAGGCTTACGAAAAAATAAGCATGGAGATATTTAAAAAGAACGACCCATGTACTTGGGATTTCTTACAACAATATAGAACAATACAAAGATTAGCAGTAGCAGAATATTCTACATTCTTAAATCAGTTAGAAACAATAGACCAAACTGATAAGAACTGGGTATACGAGTTTGAAAAGAGAGCATTTAAACATAAATAATTAATTAATCACCAATTCCCAAACATATGACAGAAGAACAATTAAACGAGCTTATTGAAAAAAGAAAAAAAGATGTAGCTACTAAGAATGGAGAGGAATATATTCCCCAACATGAAGAAATAGTAGACAAATCATCACCAGACTATCTTAAATCAAAGATAGCCAAGCTAGAAGACAAGTTAGCCAAGTACGAAGACAACGGAATGGCTAAACTTTACTACAGCTTGAACAGGAAGGCAAACGAAATGGCTGACCTCATGAATGCAATAAGTTTGAAAGACCTTGACATTGACGACCCTAAAAGCAAGACTTTCGATAGGCTTAAAGTTCTCTGGACTGGGGCATATGAAATTGCAACATCTATAACACAATTAGGGCAAATGGCAGGGGTATTAAAAGTTGATAAAAAGCTAGAAGAGCCAAAACCATTTGTTGATTTAATAGCCCAAGAAAGAAAGTAATATGACAAATTTTATAAATTTAAAAGGACAAAAATTTAATAGATTATTAGTTATAGATATATATGATAAAAAAAAATCAGGTTCATATAGATATATATGTAAATGCAATTGTGGTAAAGATACAATCGTGGAATCTAGTAAGCTAAAAAGTGGTTGGACTAAATCTTGTGGATGTTTACAAAAAGAAATTGTATCTGCAAAAGGTACAAAACATAAATTATGTAATCATAAATTATATGGCGTTTTTAATTCTATGAAAGAAAGATGTTATAATAAAAAAAATATAAGGTTTAAAAATTATGGTAATAGAGGTATAATTATTTGTGATGAATGGAGAAATGATTTTAAATCTTTTTATGATTGGGCTATAGCTAATGGATATAAAGAAGGTTTGCAAATAGATAGAATAGATGTAAATGGCAATTATGAATCATCCAATTGTAGATTTATTTCTTTTAAAGAAAATATGAATAATACTACAAGAAATGTGTTTATTGAAGTAAATGGCATTAAAAAAACAGCAGCTCAATGGGGAGAAGAAGTTAATATAAATGGTATAGCTATAGCACAAAGAGTTAGAGAGGGTAAAACTGGATTAGAGGCTATTTATGGAACAAAATATAAAAACAAATGTCTGAAAAAATAACAATATATCATACCGAAATAGAACTTCCCAAACAACCATCTATTGAAGAAATAGAAAATTGGGGAGTAAATGATATATCAGAACAATATTGGAGAAGAAGAGAATTGCCAGGTTATTTTGAATTGGTAGAATATGATAAAGATGGTAATGCTTTATTAAATTACGAACAAAGAGATTATGCAGTAGAAGAAGTAAAAAGATGTAGGGAAGGATTTTGGTTTATGAATAATGGCAATCCTACATATATAACAGGAAGAAATTATTTTTATTTGCAATGGTGGAAACTTGAAGATGATATTTATCCAGACTATCGTGATTTAGATAGACGATATTTTATCTTTTTAAATCATTGGCAAAAAATTCCCTGGAATATCGGAATTTTGATAGGTAAGAAAAGAAGACAAGGGCAGACCTCTATTGGTACATCCAATCTCATATACGAATGTATATTTTTCAAGAATAGCAAATGTGGTCTAACAAGTAAAACAGAAAAAGATGCAAAAACTGCTTTTACGGACATGGTTAGTTTTGGTTACCGTCAACTCCCAGTCTTTCTAAAACCTAAACAATTAAATAATAAAGACTCTGTAACTGAACTTGTATTTGCGCATAAATCTGTTACGGTAAAGGGAGGAAAGGGCAGTAGTATAGATACTGATATAGGTCATAGGAGTAAGGTAGATTATCGTGCTCCAGGAAAGAATGCATATGATTCTGGCAAATTAAATTATGGGCTTTTTGACGAAGGGGGGAAGTTCCCTTTAGAAGTCCCATTTTCTGAATTTTTATCTATTGTTAGCAAGACCTTAGTTAAGGGAGTAAAGAAGGTTGGTTATATAGAATGTCCCTCAACAATGAATAATATGTCTAAAGGTGGCGGCTCTGAATATAAAAAGGTTTGGGAATTGGCTGACTTTAAAAAATACGATAGAACGCCCAACAGAATGGTAAAATATTTTACTCCTGCTTATGATGGGTTCTTAGGATTTATAGATAAATATGGAATGTCAGTAATAGACCCACCAACTCCTGAACAATATGATTATTTAGTAGAGAACTTTGTAGGCATAGGCGACTTAACAGAAGAAGATGTGAAATTAGGGGCAAGACAATATCTTTTAGAAAAAAGAACAGGTCTTGAAGGCTCTCTTCTTGAGGAAGAGATTCGTATGAACCCTTTTGATGAGAAAGAAATGTTTATGTCAGCCCAGCAAGGCAGTATATACAACACATTTAAAATAAATGAGCAATTAGATTGGTTAAATTTTAACAAAGATTGCGTAGAAAGAGGTAATTTAGTGTGGGAAAATAATGATGAGTATTATAAGGAAGTCGTTCACGGTAATGGAGTTAGGGAAATGAAACCTAGTAAACTTATGTGGGTGGCAAATCCTAATGGTATGTATGAGAAGGTAGTAGGTTGGATGCCCAAGGAAGCAAACAATGTTTTCCAAAGGGCAGGTAGTTTTGCACCAAACGGAAACTATGCGGTAAGGATTGGATGTGACCCATTTAAGTACGATAAAACAAAAGACAACAGAAAATCAAACTGTGCAGCATATGCGTATCAAATTGAAGACCTATTGGATGAGAGCAGCCCGTATAACGATATGTTTGTTTTACGTTACGTTGACAGAGCGGCTACGACAGATATTCAATACCAATACGTATTAAAGATGGCATGGTTTTGTGGCTGTCAGGTTTTATTTGAGAGAAATGTAAATGGTTGGAAGAAGTTTTTTGAAGAGAAGTTGTGTAGTTCGTTCTTGATGTGGATGCCAGGGGAAGTAGAGCCAGGCATCTACTCTGATGGTAAGGGTAAAACCATACAGCAAATATGCGACTTTACAGAGTCATATATTGAGAAAGATGTTAACAAGGTCTATTTCCCACAACTATTAGGAGATAAATCTGGCTGGTTAGGTTTTGAAGTAGGCGACACACAGAAGTATGATGATGCTATGGCAGCAGGATTTGCTCTTATAGCAGCAAAGTCAAAGAGGTACTACAAGCCTCAAGAGGCAACACAAAAAATAGAAACAATAATGCCATATAGAAAGGCAATATAAAAAACCCAAAAGAAAATGCAATATCAACAAATTACTAGTGGTGGACAATTCCCTTACCCAAATCATGACATAGACCCTGCAAAAAAAGGTGCAGACTTTTGTAGAGAGTATGCACAAGCAGCATATTATGATTGGCAGTTTGTTTATCCCAAGGGTATATTCTCTGGTAATGGTGGGGATTATTCCAAGTTTAGACTATATGCGTTAGGGAAGCAGCCGAATTCCCAGTACAAAAAATGGTTAGGTGTAGACGAAACAACTAACAACACATGGCTAAGTTTAGACTGGAGTATTCGTTCTATAGTGTCTGGGTATAGGGACAAGGCTATATCAAGACTAATGGCTACCGACTATAATATTGTTGCAACACCTGTAGATATTTTAGCTAAGTCAGAGATGGATGGCTACTATGCTAGTTTAAAGGCTAAGTTGGCTGTTAGGGAAATGATGATGCAACAAAATCCAGAGTTAGCAAATCATCCATTGTTGGCTATGGACTCAAAAGACCCAATGGACATTGAAGAGTTAGAAATGAGGATGGAGTTTGGCGAACAATTTAATAGAAGCAAGGACGCTGAAATGGCAATTAATCTTGCATTTTATCAAAACGACTATAAAACAAAAAGAAGAAAAATATTTGAAGACCTATTTGACTTAGGTGTAGCAGGGGTGAAAGACTATTTAGGCGATGATGGGAAACCAGGTTTTAGAGTTGTAGACCCAGAATGTGTAATAACATCATTTGATAAGAATGGTAACTTTTCGGATATTGTTCATGCTGGGGAAATAATAGACGTGCCTCTAATTGACTTGGCAACAGTTACAGATGATGAGGGGAATATAATGTTTACGGAAGACGACTTGACTCAGTTTGCGTCTACAATAGCAGGTCAGTTTGGTAACCCAAGGTTATTAGGTTTGGGAACTGGTTGGATGAAGCCATACGATAAATTTAAGTGTAAGGTGTTGGACATTGAGTTTTATACCTACAACGACAGAGTATACCGTGACACCGTAGACGAACAAGGTAATCCAAACTTTAGAAAGGCTGACTTTGCAAGGGGTAAGAAGTCAGAGAAGTATACAAGAAAGAAAATACAATACACATACAAGTGCAAATGGGTTATAGGGACAGACAAGGTTTATGACTTTGGTATGTGCTACGACCAAAAGCGTTCCAACGAAATAAAGAAAAAAGCAAAAACAAAACTATCTTATACATTCTATGCATACAACTTCTATCAAATGAAGGCGCAGGGTATGATGGAAAGATTAATCCCATACATTGACGATTATCAATTGACAATGTTAAAGATTCAGAACTTCAAGAACAGAGCAGTTCCTTCTGGTTGGTGGATTGACTTGTCTGCATTAGAGAAGGTGGCAATGACAAAAGGCGGTCAAGATATGCAGCCACAAGATTTGCTACAGATGTTTTTTGATACAGGTGTACTCTTGGGAAGAAGCGACAATGATGGTGGCACACCGCAGAGTGCAAACTGGCGACCAGTAATTCCGATTGAAAACACAGCGGCAAGTGAACTATCTATGTTCTACAACGACTTGATAAGCACAATATCTGCAATAGAAAAAATGACAGGTTACAATGACGTTACTCTAGGTCAAGCATCATCTAAGACACTTGTCCCAGGATACGAAAGCGGACAGCAGAGTACAAACGAAGCGTTGTATCCGTTAGCGTTCTCAGAAGAAAATATTTCTTTACGACTTGCAGAAAATATGTTGTTTAGAACTCAGCAGGCTTTGAAGATAGGTGACGTGACTGGATTTGCTCCAGGATTAAACTCCAATTCCCTAACATTCATGCAAATTTCTCCTAGCATAGCATGGAGAGATTATGGTATAGAACTAGAAAAAAGAACAACTCAAGACCAAAAGGCTTGGCTAATGCAGATGATGCAGATGGACATAGCCAATGGTTTTTTGACAACGGCTGATGCTGTACTCCTTGTAAACACAAAGAATGTAAAAGAAGCTCAAATGATTTGGGCATATAGAACAAAGAAAGAAAAAGAAAGACAGTCACAACAAAAAATGGCTGAGATACAAGCACAGCAGCAGGGTAACCAACAAGCGGCACAAATCGCACAACAAGCAGAAATACAAAAATTCCAAATGCAGTCAGAGTTGGAATTAAGAAAGGAGCAGATGAGAATTGATGGGGAATTACAAAAAGAACAAATGAGAATTGAGTCAGCGGAAAGGATTGCAATGGCTAACAACAATACTAAAATTCAAGTGTCTTCTGATACCGCAAGTGCTAAAGAGAACTCTACGCACATAGCAGGACAGTCGTCAATCATGAAGCAGCAGATATCTAATCAAAAGACTACTTCCCAAACAAAATAAAATAGTATAAGAAAAAATTTTTTTATTTAAAATGAACTAATATTTTTACTTCACCAAATTCAAATCAATGATAAAAAAGTTCTATGACATGGATGAAGCAGATACTGCGACATCAAATGAAACAAGCGAAGCCCAATCGTCATCAAGTGCAGAACCTATGAGTATAGCTGCAATGATGGCTAGACAGGGTACAAAAAGTAGTGCAGAAGGTGAGGATGTAAATCCAATCCGTTTAAATAGAGATGGCTCTTGGGAATCTAATACAGAGGTAAAGAACGCCCCCGTTGCTCCAACGAAGGCAGAAAATACTTCCGAACAAGAACAAGAAACATCCGAGTCAGTTGAAAGCGAAGCAACGACTTCCCAAACTCAAAAAGAGATGGAGTCAAGCACAGAACTAAACTGGCAAGATGCAGTAAAAAGCCAACAACCTGATGACGTTCTAAAAGCATTAGGGTTTGACGAAAAGGCTATTTCTTTTATCAAGGACTTGAAAGAGGTTGACCCTAAAATGTTAGGCTTCTTAAATACTTGGAAAGAGAACGGGAATGTAACAGAATACTTAAGCGAGTTGAGCAAGGATTACACACAAATGCCAGCCGAAGACGTGATGCGCCATCAGCTTCGGATAGATTATCCTAGGGCAAGCGATGCTCAGTTAGATGTTCTTTACAAAAAGGAGATAGTTGAGAAATACAACTTAAACTCTTACGATGATGATGAGGCGAATGAAGGGAAGCTCTTATTGGAAGCGAAAGCAGACAAGTACAGAGATGAACTAGCCAAGGCACATCAAGAGAAACTTCTTCCCACAGCACCAGACAGAAGTGCAGCGGCACAAGAAGAGGAACAGCGTTTAGCTGAATTCTCTAAGCACATTGTAACGGAGTTTAACAATTCCCCGTACACAAAAGAAGTTCTTAGTAAAAATGCAATTACAATCGGTGAGGGAAATGACAAGTTCAGCTTCCCAATAGATTCAAAAGCAGTTACAGACTTAGTATTAAATGGTGATACAACAGGCGAACTGATGTTTGATAAGGTCAACAAGGACGGGCAAGATGTATTTCTTCCCAAAACACAACATCAACTACTTGTAGCAACAGTTAATAAGTACGGAGAAAAATTCATTACAGAGCTTGCCAAGCATTACAAGTCATTAGGTAGCAAAGCCGCAATTGAACCCATAGACAATGCAAGACCTACTGGAGTTAAACAGACCTCAACCGCAGGTGAAGAGCCTAAGTCAGTTGCAGGGGCAATGGCTAAGTATGGCAGATTGAATTCGGGAGGATGGTAAAAACAAACAAAATTATAAAAAAATAAAACTTAATTAAAATGGCAGTTACTCAAGGTACTATGTTGAAATCCTTCGTGTCAGCGATTGATTTTCTTGACCAAAGGGATATAGACCCTAACATTTACGACCAAAGTCGTGACAGAGCGTTTACCGATATTATGAAAATCGTAAATCGCACTAAACCAGCTAAAATGTTTTTCTACAACAACTTCGTTAATAACGATGTTTATGAAGTAGCAACAGTAGCAACTGGTGGTATTACAACAGGTGCGCCTACTGTAGTATTTAATATTACAAGTGGTGCTTATCTTTTCCCACGTGTAGGAGATTTGATTAAAACATCAAATAGTTCTAACGTAGGTAAGCAAGCGTTAGTTACATCCGTAACTGTTTCTTCTACTACAGCTACTATTACAGCTAAATCTGTAGATGGAACTAATATGACAATTGTAGCAGGCGATTTAGTTCAGTTTGGTTCTAATGCATTCCCAGAGCAATCAGGTGCGCCAACAAATCGCAGATATGGTTTAACTAAGTACTACAATAACATTCAAATCTTCCGTGAGGTTGATGAAATCTCTGACGTTCAGAAGGTTGCTAAAATTGAAGTTAACGTAGGCGGTGACTACCACATCCTCCCTTACCAAACAGTTCAGAAGGTTATCAAATTAAATGGTGACATTTCTGTACAAATGTTAGCTGGTACTGCATCTTCATATAATAATGCAATTAATGGTGGTAACTTAGGTACTAATACATTATTTACTAATGCTAGTCCTGCATCTACTACTCCGTTCTTAACAACTAATAACGCTTCAGGTGTTGCCACTCCAGTTCAAACAACTGGTGGTCTTGATTGGTATGTAACTAATTACGGCATTTCTGATAGTGCTACTACATTGGGAACATTTTCTTTTGTTGAATTAGATGAAATTATTGACAACTTCATCGCTAACAAAGCACCTACAGATATGATGGTGTTTATGGGAAGCCGTGCTTACCGTTTAATTTCTAAGTTCTTAAAGCAATTGGGTTCATCTTCAGTGGATTCAAGACGTTTGAACGTAGATGGTAAGGATTTTGATTTCAACGTAGAACACCTTTCTTATGGTGGATACGAGTTTGATTTCGTACACGTTCCTATCTTTGACCACCCACAATTGTTCTCAGCTACATTAGTTGCTGACGTTAACGGTTCTATGTACTTTGTACCAAAAGACCAAGTTGACACAGTAGATAATGGTCGTCAGCCAAGAATGCAGATTCGTTACACTCCTACTCCATTCATGGGTAGCGCAGCTAACAAGTCTTCTAACGGTATGATTACTGAGTGGAGAACAGGTGCTTTGGCTGAAATCCCAACTTCATCAACTATGTCATTGCATACTGACTGGGAAACAGCACAAGGTCTTGAGTGTTTAGCAGTTAAACACTTCCAGAAGTACAGAGTTATCTAATTATATAATAATAATCAAGTAGGGGAAGAAATTCCCCTACTTACTTTTCTTTAAATAATAAAAAATAAATAAAATGGCAAATTCAGTTAGTGTAGCCGTTATAGGCAAAAATGGTAACGCATATGGTTCAAGTAAAACTACAGGGTTTCCAACACAAGGTATTTTGATTGAGGCTTATGCCCCTACAGCAACCTTGCCTGATGGAACACCGAACCCACTTGCATCTGCTTTGACTCAAGTAACATTGTTGTCAACTAGTGATAGATATTATACTGCAACAGCTACGGCTACAGTAATTACAGCAGCAAATGCTTAAGTTTTAATTTTTTCAGTTGGGGGAGCAGTGCTTCCCCAACTATTTAACCAATTCAACCAATTTAAAATCAAATAAAAATGTCTTTAGAAAATTTCGCACACTTCAATGACCTCTCTCCCAAATTGAGAGAAGAGTTAGAACAAAAGGTAGAATCATTTGGTAAAAGAGTTAGGTATAAGTTTGACATAGCTAAACCTAATCCTGACCCAGAAAAATACAATGGAGAATTTGTATACCCTAATATGTATACACTTGACCCAACTAAGTTTACTATTCAAGACCCATACGAAAATAGAGAGGGCAAAAGTAAAACAAAAAATATTGGTCTTGTAGACGATGGATTTATGAGTGATACTGGTGTTCCAGAAAGATTTAAAAAAATAAAAGTAGGCGGTTCTGATAGGTCTGTGTTGACATTAAACATAGAAGACAATAGAGATGACTTTTATATGGCTATGCTTTTAGAATTGCATCCTAAAAATAAGGGGAGTAGATTTGTAAGTAAAACATTACATCCTATTATATCAAGAATAGACGAAAATGCAGCAGCTAAAGATGCTAGAACAGAAAGAAGCGAAAGATTAAAAGCTCTTAATGTAGCACAAGGAATGTCTGACTCTGAATTAATAGACTTTGCTGATGCAATGCAATGGGACAGCTCAGAAGATATAGAAATTCTTAGAAATAAAGCAGAAGAGTTAGCAGATAGTAACCCTGTATACTTCAATGATTTTGTTCAAGGTAAAACAGTTGAATATCAATCATTGGTAAAACAAGCAATGAACAAAGGTCTAATCTCTTTTAACCATTTAGATTATAGTTTTACATGGACGGGGAATCAGCAGGTAATAACAAACCTTCCCCCAACAGGACAAAAAACAGAAATTCAGAAAATGTCTGAGTGGATGCAAACAAGTGGTAACAAAGGAGATGATTTTTATAAAAAATTAAAGTCATTAGTAAAAGGCGGCAAGAAGGTCGCTGAATAAGTTTTGATTTTGAATTGGTGATTAGCCGAAAGGCTATGACGGCTAAGTTGGGTACATTAGTACTACTGCCCTTATTTTATTAAGTAATAATTAAAAAAAAAGAAAAATGGCTGTTACAACAATTACAAAGACGACAAATTTGATTAAGATAAAAACTGGTTCAAATTTAGAAAAATGCTATTCCCTAACAAATGGATACAAATTTGCTCCTAAACATAGTGTGTTAGATACAACACTAGAAACAGATGCAATTATTTTTACTATTGGAGGGGAATCGTTTGATATGGTTTGTACAAGTGGTATAACTGTAGGTTCTACAAATTATACTACCTTAGCAACGGCATATCCAGCCTTAATTACTTATCTTACTTAAAATATAAAAGATGCCTTTTACACCAGGTTTCAGCACTTCCCAAACAATTGGGTTACCAAACAAAATAAACTTCACAGACACTTCTACAGGGTCTGATATAAATATTGTTAGCCGCAGAATCTTTATACGAGATGCGGCTAACACTTATATAGTTCAGAAGGGTACTACTACTAATTATGAAGACTGGATAATCGTTTCCCCTCCACTAGACCCATTATCAATATCATTAGATGTGTTAAAGAAAGATATGGCGTTATATCTTACAGTGCAATGGTTAAATGTTTCCAATACGGTATTATATGAAAAGTCTTATCTAACAGGGTTTACTTTGTACAATGAGTCTTTTGATTATCAAATGACGCAGGTATTGTCTGGGAATCCATTGCTTATAAACGACCACAACTTTTTTGCAAACAAGAGTCAATTGAGAGTGAGCATAGATAGTGGTAATCAAGCAATATTTTTGGCAGCAGATATATTTGGAGGTCAGCAGTGTTACGATAGGGCAACTAATCTTAGATTAAATTCACCATACTTCTTTAACGCTAATGTATAGTATACTTGATAAAATAAAGATTGCAAAAGTAAGCCAGTTCTTGGCTGAAAATGATATTGACAAGAGAGGTCTTTATGGTGGGGGAGTTGACATAATGCTTCCCACAAAAATATACAACATTAGAAAGAGCGTAGAATGGATGTATGGCATCAATCCCCCAACAAACGAAGTAAGAGCAAAGGGATACATAACTATTGACAATAGAGGCTTTTTAGATACTGGGATAATAATAACAGTTTATATTGACGACCCAGACTTGGGCTTTATTATTTTAGGAGCTTATACTGTTTTAATTACAGACACGACAACAGATTTGGTCGCCACAGGTCTTGCCAATTCCCTAACATTAAATCCATATGGCTACTATATAACCAGAATAAACAATACCATTACAATAGAAGCAAGGGCAGGAGTGGGTGCATCAATAAATGACAATAATAGAATACAAGTTATTATAACTACAAGAATATTTGATAATACATTTGATAATACATTCAATTAAATAAAATGGCACAAAAGACAGACTTAGACTTAATTACAGAAGCAAACATCATAAGGGACGAAACTGCTATAGGTGCAAATACAGCACTTAGGGTAGGTACAATGTTTGACAATACAATTGATAGCAAAATAAACAATGATAGAGTAAGCAATGATACTCAGTTAGGAAATGCTACAACAATAGTTCCCACGCAATACGCAGTAAAAACTTATGTAGACACATTTGCTACAGGCTTATTAACGGATAATGGCAACTATGACCCAACTGTTACAAGTCAGTATCCAACATCTGGAAATACATTATCTGGAGGTGCTGTTAAAAAGGGCGACATTTGGTATATTAGTGCAGACGGTACAATAAATGGCAACTCTGTACTTATAGGATATAGTGTTCGTGCCTTGGTAGACAACGCAGGGGCTACTACAGATGCAAACTGGTCAATATCAAATGTAGGCATAGGCTTTGTGCCAGAGAATGTAGCTAATAAGTCAACTGACGTTAACTTAGGAACAAGTGATGTTTACTACCCATCACAAAATGCAGTGAAGAGCTATGTTGATACACAAGTAGCAGCAGTACTTCCCTATACACCCGAAAATGTAGCAAATAAAAGTCAAGACATTACCGCTAACCCATCAAGCACAGTATTATATCCATCTAATAAAGCAGTAGCAGATTATGTTAACTTAGGTATTAATTTACAAACTGCAACCGACAACGGCAACATAACTACAAACGATATTCATGTTTATAATGTAATAGACTCAAGCAATGCAACCGATTCGGCTGCTGCTTATCTTAATAATGTTGTGGGAGATGGTGGTGTTGTGGGAATAAAAAAAGCAGACGGAACAACTGGCGAAATAAAGGGTACAAATCTTACAGCAAATAGAAACTACGAATTCCCAGACAGAAGCGGAACATTAGCATTAACAAGTGATATAGTGCCACCATATAAAGTATTTGTAGGTATACTGACTGCATCTGGAACAACCTTATATATTACTGAATTAGAAAACACAATAGGAACGATAGGATATTCTTCATATGGTACAGGAGGCGATTTCGTATTAACTACAAGTGGTTTATTTACAGCAGATAAAACAATAGTATTGTCTGGGAATTCAAATTCTGATAATGCTACTATATTTAAAGCATACTGGGGTAGCATATATGGCGTGTATATCAAAAATTGGGTTAGTGGCGTACTTTCAAGTACGGGTATTTTAAATGTCCCTATTGAAATAAGAGTTTACCCATAATATATAAATAATGCAGACAACAACAATACAATTTCAAGGAGGTGTAAATGCTTCAGATGGCGAACCAAGTTTGGTAGATACATCAAACTATCTATATGCATTGTGTGCGCCATATAACCTAAAGGCAGCGTATATAATAAATACAAACCTACCAACAGTTGTTGTTACTCCTTCGGGTGTTTCGGGAATTATTACCCCTATAAGAATAACAGAAGCCGATTTTATTGATGCTACGCATTGGGCAGGAGCAAATAGTGTTAACCAAGCAATACTTCCCAACTACAGACTACAAGTATTTGCTAACTTTGTAGCTAGGTATTTATTGCAGGGAACTGAGTGGGTAAGAACGGCAGCAGGTATACAGATAATAATGCCAGGGTTTGATGCCACAGTTAATCAGTATGAGTTTTATATTGACATAAGTCTATACTAATAATATGAAAAAAATAATAGTTTTATTTGCTTTGCTATTGGGAAGTATTATCTCAATAGCACAGCCAGTTACACAGAGAGGTACGTCAGCAGTTACCGTTCAAGACTCAAGATTATTTGCTGAACTAAACTTCAGACCACCAGCATTTCCCGACACAGTAAGAGCAAACCAACAGATAGGATTAGATAGCTGTGGAGCATTAATATTTTCTAGGGACATTAACGCTTACTACTACAGAGCGTGTAGCCCAAAGAGATGGGTAAGGGTTGCATCTGGGGGAAGCACATCTGATAGCGCATACTTATCCTACAGACCACTAACAGATAGTACATTTTTACTTTGTCGTGTTGGGGGAACTAGGTGTGATACTATAAAGGTAAATGGTAAGGGAGTGACACAGGCATGGCTATTAGGGGGTAATCTAAATCCCGTATCTAATAACTTAGGTACAACAAGTACGACAGACGTAGTTATAATAACTAATGATGTGGCAAGGATGAAGATAGCAGGGAATGGCATTAATAGAAGTTCAGCAGCAAGGAATAGATACTTGATGATAGACACCCTTACAAGATATTTATTCTATGGGGACGAGTCAGATACAACTGCTTGGAAATTGTTGGGGAATTCAAACGCTATTGCAGGAACTAGTTTTTTAGGTACAACAAATAATGTACCTCTTGAATTTAGAATAAAAAATAAAAAATCTGGTATTATAGATAGCACCAATAAGAATGTAGGGTTAGGCTTCAATACATTGAAAACAAATGCTCCAAATGGGGTTATATTGCCGCCACCAAATAATGCTACATTAGGAACATATAACGTAGCAATAGGTCATAATGCTTTAAGTAAAGATACGCTGGGCTATCAAAACGTAGCAATTGGTGGTGGGGCATTGGGTACGACAACAACATACTCGCAAAGAAACGTAGCCATAGGATATGCGGCATTAAACCAATCAATAACACCAAGTTTAGATGTTGCAATTGGATGGGGTGCTTTAGCAAGAGATTATTATGGTCAAGCTAATACAGCAGTAGGAGCAGATGTGGCTAATTTTTATGCACCTGCTTCTGGCGATACCATGGCATTTAATACATTGGTAGGGTACAGTTCAGCAAAACAAAAAAAAGCTGGGAAGTACAATGTGTTTGTTGGGGATAGTACTGGGGCGTTAAATATAAACGGCAGTAGCAATGTTTTTATAGGAAGCAGAGCTGGTCAAAATGAAACTGGTTCAAGTAAATTGTATATATCAAATTCAAGCACTTCTAATCCTTTAATTAAAGGGAACTTTGCTGATTCTACTTTGAATGTGAACGGGAAGATGTCAATATCACTCACTTCCCAGACACCAGATTCAAGTCTAGACGTAACAGGTGGTGTTAAACTAAGGACAATATATAGAAGTGGTGCTTTAACTGATAGTATGCTTTTGGTAGGAGCAGATGGGGGTGTTGTTAAGAGGGAAGTGATAGTGCCAAGCAATACAAATGTTACAAGGATTATATCTGGTAGCGCAGTATGGGACTCATTGTTGGTATATAGCGTTACGAAATGCTTTTATTATATCAATGGCATACTATACAATTCCCCAGCAACAAATATAACACTAGCAGCAGCAGATTCATCTAACCCAAGGATTGATGTTATTTATTGTGATACCTTGGGAAATGTTGGAGTAATAACAGGGATTCCCTCACCCAATCCTGTAAAGCCAACAGTTAATCCTCTATCCCAAATAGAATTAACCCACATCAATATAAATGCTCAAGCAACAACACCAGTAGGCGTAAGCAATAGAATAATATACAATGAAAATGTTGGTGTGCCTAATGAGTGGAATACATCAAAAAGTTTACCCTTATCGCCAGCCGATTTTGCGTATACTATAAATCCATATGTAGGAACTAAGTCAGCATACGCTCCACCGTTTGAAGGGAATTACTCTTTGATATTTACAAATAATGCCTTTGTTAATGCAGATACGCTAAGTGAACTATCAATGTATTTAAGACAAAATTCTGCACCTCCTGCAAAAGTAGGAACAAATATGTTTAGTGTAATATTATACAAGTCTGGGGTAAAGGTAACTAATCAAGTCTTTGTATCAGATGGGTTTTATGGCTATAGTCTTTTGACATTGAATTCTTATCAACATATAGCTATACCATTTTCAAGTTTTGTATATTCAAACCCTTTAGATAAAACATTTGACCAAATACAAATACTATTAGATTTTTCAACTATTCCTAAATTAGGCTTTCAATTTGATTATATAACTGCTGGTGCTGGGGGAACTCCTCCTGCGGTTATAAGCAACTATTGGTCATTGACTGGGAACGACAACACTAGCTTCCCTAACGCAAAGTTAGGAACAACAAGCAAGGACAAGTTAAGCATAGTTACAAGCGATGTAGAAAGAATAAACATCGCCAACACAGGTGTTATATCACTTCCCCAACTTCAAACAACAACAGACACATTACTATACAAGCCATTAGTTATTAATCCTAGCAATGGTCAAGTAGCAGGTATAACAAATTGGGGCAACAACACAGTCTACACAGAGAACCCAATAATGTCAAGGACATCTGGTGACTCTAATATCATCTACTTCAATGCTGATACTGCTAATGCTTGGCGTGGGGGAGGTGGAACTACTCCAAATCTTCAACAAGTAACTGATGTAGGCGATACTACTACAAATAATATCTTTTTGAATAAAATGTATATGTATGATGGTACAAATGATATATATTCATTAAATGCACGAGTTGAAGATGAGAATTTTTATATAACAAGTGGTGCTTCTGGAGCAGATTATTTTAGAGTTACTGATGGAGAAATGGCAATATATAAAGCACCATCAAGCGTAGGGGTAATAAGAGCCTATAATCTTACAGGAGGTAGAGCTTATGACCTTCCTGATGCTTCAGGTACATTATTATTAGACGCTCCTTCTGATGGTAATTTGTATGGTAGAAAAGATAATGCTTGGGAAGTAGTAAGTGGAGGTGGTGGTACTGGTACAGTTACAAGTATATCTCAAGGATATGGCATCACAAATTCCCCTAACCCAATAGTAGCAACAGGTACTATAAAGGTAGATACTAGTACAGGTGGATTGTCTGGGAAATATTTGAGGTTAACTGATACAAGTACAATGCTTAGCCCATATCTTAGAAAGATAGATACGGCAAGTCTTTCAAACAGAATAAATCTTAAAGTAAATATTTCAGATACAAGTGCAATGCTTAGCCCATATCTTAGAAAGATAGATACGGCAAGTCTTTCAAACAGAATAAATCTTAAAGTAAATATTTCAGATACAAGTGCAATGCTTAGCCCATATCTTAGAAAGATAGATACTACCAATAGATTTGTAAACAACGTAACTAAAAAGAATGATAGCACCATAACTGTATTTAAGGGGAGTACATCTACTGATATAGTATTGCCTAGAGGTAGCACAGGAAGTAGTGGGACAGTTACAAGTATTGCACAAGGATATGGTATTGCTAATTCCCCTAACCCAATCATAGCAACAGGTACAGTAACGGTAGATACTAGTACAAGTGGATTGTCTGGGAAGTATTTAAGAATAGTAGATACTGCTAACAAATGGGTTAGTGGTTCTGGAACGGCTACAAGAGTTCCATATTGGTCAGCAAGTAGAACCTTAACTAGTTCGCCTAATATGATTTGGAATACACCAGATTCATCATTAGGGGTTAGTAATTTTTATACAGGAACAGCAGGTAGTACACAATTTGATATAAATTCAACAGCTACATCTTTGCCTTTATCTTTGGGTATATGGAGAAGACAAATAAATGGAGCTTATACATATTTTAAAGAAGATGAACAAGGAGCACAACATAAGTGGGCATTTGTAAGGAGAGATGGTTTTAATCAAACCAGAGATTTTTATCAAGTTAATTCTTCAATTATGAATATTAATCTTGGTTGGGGAAATCCTAATAGTAGTAATTATGATGGTAGTACATTGCTAATAAACCCTAATATAAATATAACTAATGCATTGAATACAGGGACAATAATAAGAGGCATATATTATAATCCAACATTGACTTCCCTAACAAACACAAAACACATAGCATTTGAAAGTACCTCTGGTGATGTAGTTATGAAAGGATTAAAAAAATCATCTTCAACTACAGATAGTATTGCTATCTTCATTAATGATACATTAAGCAAAGCACCATATCCAGCTTCAGCTACAGGTTTTGTACCATATACAGGAGCAACTAGTAATCTTGACATGGGGGCAAAAAACATAACTGCTAATGCTTATTTTAATGGCTTTACTTCAATGATTGCCGCAGGCACTACAGTTACATTAACTATTGATTCTACACCAGTGCATAACGTAACTGGTTCTGGTGGTCAAACATATCAATTGCCAAATGCTACAACACTAACAAATGGAACTATATTTTCTTTTAATAACAATCAATCAAGTGGCAATATATCTGTTAATAATAACTCTGGCACATTAGTAAAAGCGGTTGGAAGTGGAGGATATATGACCTTAGAATTAACAAATAATACAACTGCCGCAGGTACATGGGATTCACACTTTCAAACTCCTTCAAATGTATCTTGGTCAACTAACACTTTTGACTATGGCGGCTCTATAACTTCAGCACAATGGAATGGTACAACTGTTGCTTATAATCGTGGGGGAACTGGTCAATCATCATTATTTACTCAAGGTGGTGTAGCGTTTGGTTCTACTACTACTGCGTTGGGAACTACTGCCGCAGGGACAAGTGGACAAGTGCTTACTTCAGCAGGTACAGGTACACCTACTTGGTCTACAGTTATTACCCCATCAGACACATCAGTATTTCAACGCAAAAGCATTTCATCTTACACAATGTTAGCAAACAATACTAATGCTAGTGGTAATGCAACTGCTCAGACATTTAGAGATACGGCAGGTACTTATGCTGGTACAATAACTTGGACAGGTACTGCTCCCACAACACAAACAATTAATAAATATCAATGGCAACAAACAGGTAAGATGGTAAGATTACAATTATTTGGATATTATACAAATGCCGCTGTTGCTTCTACTTCTGTTACTTTAACAATACCTGCTGATTGTCCAGCTCCAGATATTAGTATGTTTACAAGTGGTTCATTAGCTATTTTGTATCAAGGTATTGGTGGGCTAGGTTTAAGTAATACTTCCCTAACAACCACAACCAATGCTTATATGAGAAGAAATGTAGCTGATAATGGCAATGAATTAATAATATCAGCAGCAGGTGCGAACTACAGAAGATATCAAATAGACATAACTTATAGAGCGCAATAATTATGAAACACATCAGACAAATAAATAGCGTAGGCACTAACACCTACACAATAGTAATAACAGAAGGTTGGGACAAGCCACTAGAAGAGCATCCATCTGTGGTTGAAAAGCCAGATATTTTTGAAGTGTCAGATACTGAGCCTCCATCTTATGTACAATATGTCAATTATATTCAAGAATGAGAAAACTTTTATTTATAGTTTTATTTTTTCCCCTACTTGCTAATGCAAGAAAGTTTTATTTTTCATCTAGTACGGGAAGTGATAGTTATACTATTTCCCAAGCACAAAACCAAGCCACTCCTTGGAGAACACTTCAGAAATTACAACAACAAGTTGTGGGCGGTGTAGTTTGTTTTGCAGCAGGAGATACAATAGCATTTAAAAGAGGAGATATTTTTGATAATGGGTATACTAGATTTTCCACTCCTAATTATTATACATTTGCAAGTTGTAGTTGGACAAATGACCCTGCACAAGGTTGGACTGCGCCAAGTGGCACACCATCTGCTCCAATTGTATTTACCAGTTATGGTGATGTTAGTCTACCAAAACCAAATTTTTATTATCCATTAGCAGAAACACCTATAACTAATGCATCTTATAATGTACTTTATTTTTCTGGAGTACATGATATTATTATTGATGGATTGCAATTTGATGATACTAGATTTCCAATACAAGACAAATCTAATCCTGCATATACAAGAACCGCTATTATATTTGGAGAATGGACACAATCTAAAGTTGTTGGCGTAGATACAATATTTGGTTCTAACAGAGATACAGCGAATAGAAAACGGATGATTACTAATGGTGTTATTAAAAATTGTTTCTTTAATAATATATCTTTTGGTATCATAAATGCAGGTATTAATTGTAAGTTTCAAAACAATACAATGACTAACTTAAAGTCTACAGTTGACACTACAGGCTTTACAGATATTGGGGCAGGTGCTTTTGAAGGATTATATGGGTTTAACAATGAATTCTCAAACAATTATATTCAAGGGGCATGGTGTAGAACAGGGCGTGTTAGTGATGGTAATGGTATGATGGGGGTTGCCTTTGATATATTCTGTTTAAAAAATTCTAAATTTATAAACAATACCATAGTAGATTGTTCTGGTACATGGGAAATTGGCAATACTGATAGATACGATACATTGTCTGGAGCATGGTATGATACTTTTGCTTTTAATAAATCAATTAATTGTGGACAGTTTGGATATATACATGGTAGTCCAGGGGATGTATTTAGTGGGAACAACAGAAATATAGGTTGTTTTAATAACATTGTTATTAATAATAATTCATCAAGAATATCTGGTCAAAACTTTGGATGGGACTTATATAACGATGGGCAGTCTTTTAGAGGTAACTCTTTAGGTCAATATGCTTGGTGGTTTTTTAGAAGTCCAACTAAATGCCCAAGTAATTTTTTTCAAACAGGTTCTGTAACAAATGGTTCTACAATAGTTATAATCCCAACCGCAGGCATACAAGTGGGTTCAAGATTATATGACGCAGATGAAAATGGAGCTTATAAAGAAGTGACAGCAATTGGTTCTGGACAAGTAACAGTAGCTGCTCCTTTTACAGTGACTAATGCTACATATTCATTTAACATATACGCTCCATTGACGGATTTATCTTGGAGCTATCCCATTAATCCTCCCTATTGTAATTGGAGTGGGCATAGATATGTAGTTCAATACGCATCAGATAACATTAAAGGAAATGCTGACACGTTAGTAGATTTGAGAAATAATATAATTTATGCAACAACTGGTGACCAATTTATTTATGACGTTTCAAGAACTAAGCAAAAGCACATAAATAATATATACTACATCAAGGGTGCATTTTTAAACCCTACTTCTCTTGGCGGTACTCTTGGTGTAGGGGAATTCAGCACGATAACAAGATTGTTCGCAGATACGTCTGCTTCCCTTCCAGAAAATTGGGATTTACATTTAGCATCTGGTAGTCTGGGAATAGGGGCAGGAACTCCCATAACAAGTTTAACAACAGACTTTGCAGGTAATTCCCTTACTAATCCTCCAAGCATAGGCTTGTACAATTTTACAGCAACGGCAACAATTCCCATACTAACAACAACCTCAGCAAGTGGCATATCTTACAATAATGCATCAAGTGGGGGAAATATTAGTTCTGATGGCGGCTCACCCATTACTAGAAGAGGATTAATGTATAGCACATCAGCGATTACGGACACAACTACAGGGACTAAGGTTATTGATGGAAGTGTGGGAACGGGTATTTATACTACTTCCCTAACAGGATTAACCTCATCTACTTTATACCATGTAAGAGCATTTGCAGTAAATAGCGTTGGAGTGTCTTATGGTTTAGATTTAACTTTTACAACATTGACTATACCAGTTTTGCCATCCGTATTTTTTAGTGGCTATAGTTCTACAGGCACAACGGCATCCTTGACAGGCAATGTTACTTCAGAAGGCTCAAGTCCAGTATACAGAAGGGGTTTTATTTATAGTACTAGTCCATTGACAAATGATACAAGTCTATATCCAAAGGTTGGCATCAATGGCTCTGGAACAGGCTTTTTTGCAACTACATTAACAGGTTTGACTCAAGGTACATTATATTATGTATTGGCATGGGCAGTAAATTCAGCAGGTATTTCTTTTAGCACCGCAGGGAGTGCTTTTATAACAAAATCATTACCAACCATAGTAACGCTTTCCCCAACATCAATAGTTTCTACATCAGCTACAATAGGTTTTAATCTTACAAATGAAGGCGGAACACCTGCTTATGAAAGAGGTATAATGTATAGTACAAGCGCAATAGTAGATACTACAAGCGGAACTAAAATTACATTCCCTTTTTTAAGTGGTACGGGAAGTTATAGTTTTACACTAATAGGATTATCTCCACTAACTACTTACCACGTTAGAGCCTTTGCTTTAAATTCAGTTGGCGTAGCATATGGACTAGACCTTACGTTTACAACATTAGCGGCTGCATCTGTGCCAATAGTTGTTGCCAATTCCCCAGCATCAATAACAAGCAACTCTGCTATATTAGGAGGGGATGTTAAGTCAGATGGTAATGCTTCTGTATATAGGAGGGGATTTGTATATAGCACATCCCCAATCACAGATACCACATCTATTACAGGAGGGGGAAAGGTTATAAATGGTAGCGGATTAGGCACGTATAATTCTACCATCAGTTCCCTAGCACTCAACACAACTTACTATGTAAAAGCATTTGCTCTTAATTCAGTAGGAGTATCATATAGTTCTGAAGTTTACTTTTCAACATCTGGTACACCGCCTAGTGTTAATAGTTTTAGAACTAGAAAGAAATATGTTCAAAAATTATGATGGCATAAATATTGAATAACATATACCAAACCCTAAGAAAATGGAAAACCAAAACAATCATCCCGTAGGAGCAGCAGTTAGTTCAACAATAAGTATGCTAACGGCATTGTTTGCTATATTAACTATGGAGAATGTACAAATGTATTTAACTATGTCAGCGTCCTTTATTGCTATTGTATCTGGTGCATTTGCTATTAGATACTACTATTATGCAACAAAGAAAATAAAAAAGTAAAAATGATATTTGTTTTTTTGTATCTTTAGCATAGAAAACAAAAACCATAATATATGAACTCATCATTGTTTACATTGAACTCAAAGGATTGGGCTAAGGGGTTGGTAGTTGCAATTTTAACTGCAATTATTACCGTGGTTTATAACACCATCCAAACGGGGGCATTAGTATTAGATTGGAAGGCTATTTCTATTGCAGGTATTTCTGCGGCATTAGCTTACATCACAAAGAATTTATTGACTAACTCTAATGACCAACTCTTAACAAAAGAGCCAGTTAAAGAAGAGATAGTAAAGGAAGAAGTTTAATTAGATTTTATTTGTGTGGGGGAAGAGATTCCCCCACATCGTTTTATACCAATTCAAAACATAATGGACACCAACTCAAAGATTAAGTACGCATTGCTATTAACATTATTTCTTACAGGATGCTATAGTTCTAAAGTAGCAAACCTATACATTGATAACTTACAATTTAAAAATCCACGACTCTTACAAAGAAAAATGCAGACATACTATCCGTGTGGCTATATTACAATCAAAATGAATAAAGCAGATAGTTTACTTGCAGATAGTTTGTTTAGGGTTGGCAAACCCAATTAGCTATGGCTAAGTCCACCACTAACAATTTTACCACAAAAAGACGTAGACTCTTTTTTGATATTGAAGTGTCACCTAACATAGGGTTGTTCTGGGAGGCTGGGTGGAAGAAAAGCATAGGCTATGAAAACATTATAAAGGAGAGAGCAATAATTTGTATTTGTTATAAATGGGAAGAGCAGAAAGAAGTATACCACTTGCAGTGGGATGCGAAGCAGTCAGACAAGAAAATGTTAGAGGCATTTGTGAAGGTAGCAAACGAGGCTCATGAATTAGTAGGTCACAATGGGGATAAATTTGACTTGTCTTGGATAAGGACAAGATGTTTGTTTCATGGGATTGATATGTTCCCCAACTACATTACAATAGACACATTAAAGATAAGCAGGTCTAAGTTTAAATTCAACTCCAACAAATTAGATTACATAGGTAAGTTTCTGGGTATAGGGAAAAAGATAAAGACAGACTTCAACTTATGGAAAGATATCTTGTTAAACAAGGACAAGTTAGCAATGGCTAAGATGATTAAGTATTGCCAAATGGATGTAATATTGCTTGAAAAAGTTTACAAAAAGTTATCAAATCATATAGCAGCTAAGACGCATTTTGGAGTTATCTTTGGGCAGGATAGAGGCACTTGCCCAGAATGTGGCTCTGATGATATAATTATAGGGAATAGGAGAACAACTGCTGGTGGCACTAAAAAAATACAATATATTTGTAAAACTTGCCATAAGTACCATACAAAAACAGACAAGTAGCATGACACCAAGACAAGAAATAGGGTTGATTTTGAACAGATTACACCCATCAGATGCGATTGCTTTGATAGAGAGCATAGGCAAGGAACTTAGGAAGAAAAATTCAATCAGAATTAATAGAGGTATTGAGCCGAAATCATTACTTTTGGATGACCGACCAGACTTGGAAATCCTAAAAGTAAAGCCCTATGGAAAATGAAATCATAACAAAAGTACCGCCAGAAATTCCCGAACAAGAGGAAGAATTAGCTGAAGAAATTATATACGAAGAAGAGATGTCTTGGAGCGAAGTAATACATTGTGTCTTTGCCGCAGTTTCGTCAATAGAAGATATAGATATGGCAATGGCATCCCCAATGGATAGAAAGAGAATCAAGAGAATAAAAAGAAAAGCATTGAGATTGATTGATGTGGGTATAGGCGAGATATATGCAGAGAAATTTGAAACAGAAACCGAAGAAAAACAAGATGATAATGAAGAAGATTAATTACTTATGTTTGGCGTTAGTATTGTGTTTGGGAAGTTGTAGCAAGTACAACGACCAAGAGGCATTGAAACAATTGCTAAAGGCAGAATCACTGAAGCCTAAGGTTACTGCTGACTTTGTTGGGGAACACTTCCCATGCAAACCAAAGACAGATACACTAGTGCAGACACAGACAGACTACAAGTACATAGACGTTGTTTGCCCTCCAGCAGATAGCACTGCCGATACTATTTACTTGGACAAAATAAAAGTGGTAACAAAAACTAGCGTGGTTAAACGAACAATAGCATTGCCGTCCAAGACTATTACCATTACAAAGTACTTTGAGGATTCGGCTAAAATTAAATCATTGTCGCTTGCCAATTCCCAAACACAAGAAGAGTTGAAAAAATGTGCAGAGAAAAAAGACAAATCGTCAAGCCTAAACTTATGGCTCATTATTTGTTTGTGTTGTTCTATCATCCTTAACTTAATCCAACTTCGTAAATGAAGTACATAAAAAAAATATTCCACTATTTACATGGCAGACCTATGAACAGGTATGAAGAGGATTACTATGAAATAATCTTAGGTGAACTGCTTTCTATTTTAATCGTTTCAGCAATCGTTGTATGTGCCGTATATTTATTAATGGGTATCAAATGAATCCGAGTAATAGCTTTTACAATATCATCACTCTTTTAGAAGGCTTGAGAACAAAAGCCTACCAAGATACCAAAGGCATTTGGACTATCGGCATTGGCACAATTACCTATCCTAATGGGGACAAGGTAAAGAAGGGGGATGTCTGCACCGAAGAGAAGGCTTATGAATATCTAAAGCACCATACAGAAAAGATGGTAGGAACTATCAATGGGCTACTGAATGGCGTTAGTTTAAATCAGAATCAATTTGATGCCATCTGTTCCCTAACATACAACATAGGTACTGGAGGCTTCGCTTCATCCAATGTGCTTAAATTAGTGCGTCAAAATCCTTCTGATGCGAATATAAAAGAAGAGTGGCTAGGATGGTGTAAGGAAACAATAAATGGTAAGAAGGAAGTTAATAAGGGATTACTAAGCAGAAGAAAAAAGGAGTACCAATTATATAGCACTCCTTTGGTTAATCACGGATAATACTAGTCGTTTAATGATTTTATATAGTCTTGAAATGCCTTTTGGCAATTAGCATTCTCCCCCTCCTTCAGACTTATAATCCACTCACAAGCAGATAGCCATGCGTCTTCCCTAGCATCATATAACTTTTCAGCCAACAACGTCTCAATTTCATTAGTGTCAATTTGTTTCTTTGCCATCTTCGTTTAGTTTTGTTTGTAAGTGATTGATTAGTATTTCTTGAGCCTTCTCTATGCCACCTATCTTGTCTATCTTATAGCGTTCTAAGTAGATTTGGATGCCTATCTTTCTTAGGCTTTCTTTCACTGGCTTTCTGCCCCTTTTTTCTGTAGTTTCTTTTTTCTTATAACTCATGGATGTCTGTTTTAGTTTCTTGTTCTAGTTTGTGTCGCTCTGCCCACTTCTCACCTCTTAGTGATGGCTCTTTCTCTTGTAGTTTTCTTCTTACCCTTGTGATGTTATCGGGTAGGGGAAATCGCTTCTCAGCAAAGTCCTTCAAGAATTGAAATGCACTGATGTTTTCAAATGCTTCCCTCCCACCATATTTTATATAGTAGAAAGCAGAAACCAATCTGTTATCATCATCTCTGTATTCGGGATACTTTACTAGCAGTTCCCTTACATCGTTCTTAATTTTACGCATTTGTTTTACTATCATGGTATTAGTTTAAAAGGTTAAAAATTCCCCAACCTAAGAATAGGTCGGGGCATCATTAAAAAAAACAGAAACACTATATTAGTTAGACGAGTGATTATAGTCATCTATAATGTCGGGGATGTCAAACACTTCTACCTCTATAATTTCCAAGGCAGGTTGTTGCCTTCTATCAACGATTAAATGATACTCATTAATCTGCGTAATGGTGTACGCCTCATGACTGCCTCTTAGTATCTCAGCTTTGGCATAGGCGATTAACTCAGCCATTGTTATCTTTTCCCCTACAGGCATACCATTACTTTTAGCTGCAATTTCTACTAGATAATCGCATACCAATGCAGTTGCTGGGAATCTTGTAATTTTGAATGATGTTTCAATTTTTTGTTCCATTGTTTTTAGTTTTTGTTTTTGTTTTATAAAATTGTTTTTTGATTACTTTCGGTATCAGTACCCCATCAATAACGTCATACATTTCTCCATTAGGTTTACAACTGAACATTGGAGTTACTTTCTTTTTGGCTTTCATTTTCTTTTATATATTTAAAAAATACGTAAGTGTAATAAAATAATACAGATAATAGTGTTGTAGTTACTGATGCTATCAATATTGCTAGTGTGGTTAATATGTTATTCATTATTATTTGTTTTGAAGTTGACAAATAATTGTTTTGTTTGGGAATATCCGTCCCATAATGACATTATTCTTTGTGCATTATCAATTCCCTCACGTGATTGATATAAACGTGATACGTTAAATTGTTCGCACCATTCATTAAATGTTGGTCTGCTTGTTGGGGTTGTTGTTTTGACTTGTAGTTGCATTGTTTTTAGTTTAGTGTAGTTTAGTGATTAATATACTTGTAGCATTGATTCTATTTCATTAATTTGTTTGGGAGTTAGTGATGAGATTAGATTACTTCTTTGGTTGAATTTTACTGCTTCCCCAGCAATAATCAGTTCTACATAGGTTATATCAACATTAGTATATGATGTATCATGTATGCCATGACATTCTTCTGTTGACTTTACTTCTTCAAATATATAGGTTACTTCTAACTGTATATTCCCGAACGATTCTAAGATTACATTTTCTGTTTTAGTTTGCTTTGCCATGTTTAGTTTAGTTTGTTTCGGAATTAGCGTTCTCTGTTATCTTAATGAAGTGTACTCCGTCTATCTGTATTAAGTCCCAATTATCATTTCTTCCCTGACTTAATAGCTTATAAATATACCCTACATTTACTCCTGTGCCGTTCCTCTTACTTGGGTATTGGTCTGCAAAGTTTTTGACGGTAATCAGTTTTTCATTTTTTTTCAATTTCATTTTATTTAATTTTAACAAATGTAAATACTTTTACCTTATTGGCAAAAAATATTTCTAAATTATATTTTTCCTTCATCATTGTAGCTATAATATCCATCACTTGTTACTATTAAATGGTCTAATAATTTTATATCAAGCATTTCCCCTGCATTCTTTATTTTTTGTGTAATTGCATTGTCCTCATTTGAAGCAGATAGATTTCCAGAAGGATGATTATGGGCTAAGATTATATTGGTAGTTCCTGCACAATTTAATGCAATGGTAAATATTACCTTTGGGTCAACGACTGTTCCTGTAATTCCCCCTACACTAACTTTATAATATCCCATAACCTTATTAGCCCTTGATAAGCATATTAAAATAACTTCCTCAGTCCAATCTATTGTGTCTTGGTTGAAGAGTAACTTTAATATGGTATATATATCGTTACTGCTGGATATTGTTTTTAAGTCTGCTTTCTTAGTTCCCTTGTACTTTATTGATATCTCTATTTGTGGTAGTTTCATTTTTAATTTTTTATTAGTTTAGTAAATTAAATTCATCTATAAATATTGCTTCGTCATTTAGTTTAGTTACTCCCTTTTCTTCCAATTCCCTGACAGCAGGATAAAATTGATTAACCTTTATACTTGAACTAATAATATAGTCCATTGCTTGTTCTAAGTTTTTAAATACTTGCATTTTCATTTTAGTTTAGTTTTAGTTTGTTTGGGAATTAATGTTTACAGGATTCTATGAGGTTAAGGTAATCATCATAGTAGTCATTAAATATGTCTTGAGCCTCTTCGGTATATGTTGTTATACCTTCTTCCTCATCTATATATATTTGAATACTATCTTGCCATTCTCTTTCTAGTTTCATATTGGCTAATTCTGAGGCTAATTCTAGCTTGTTGATTGTGATTAGTTCTTGCATTGTTTTATGATTTTAGTTAATGATTAATTTATTAGTGTTTTATTATTTCCTTTACATATCATCTTTACCGTCTTGACATATCATTTCCATTTTATCATTATATAATTCTGTTACTGCATTCCAGCTATTATCTTCTAAACACATATCTGTAATGGTATCATCAAGCCATTCTTGACCAATGAAGGTATCATCTGTATTTTCTCCTACTACTATACTTTCCATAGTTTCCTTTGCATTTTCATAACTTTCTGCTTGTACTTCATGTGTTTCTCTTATCCACATGGTAACTTTTCTGTCAATAAAAAATGTGTGCGTGTTCATAATTGTTTAGTTTTATTTTGTTTTTAATAGTGTTTTAAGTAGGGGAAATTGTGTTAAAATTTCCCCTACATGATATTATATTACTTCAATAGTTTTTATTGTAAAAGGATTATAATTAACAGGCTTTTTGCTATCTATTGCATCAGTGTCTAATTGTAGCAAATGAAATAAATTTGCGCCACTGTTTAAGCCTTCTTTGCAAGTATCCCAAAATTGAGTGTATAGTGGTTTTAATTCCTCAGGTTTTGCGCCTCCATAAATACACGTGCTTTTAAAGTCAACAAATGACATTGATAAAATACAGCTATAAAAGTATTTTATTTCTTGGCTAGTAAATAGCTCAAAATTATCATTGATAAATTTTGCGCCTTTGTTTATTTCTGAATCTCCGTTGAAGTCTGTGTGTAGTGTTTTTATATGGTTATTTTCATCATAATATCTAACTACTAAGGCACTGTATGTTGATTTTTTCGGCTTATTTAGTCGGTTTGTTTTTGGGCAAATAGTTTGAGTACAGTGTCTATATCCTTTTTTTTCATCAAATTCTATGTAATCAAATAAAGTGGTGCGTAATTTGAAGCCGTAAGGATAATTTAATACTTCAACTTTTTCAAATGTTGGAATGAATTTTTTTTGCGTTCATGTTTTTAAGTTTTATTCGTTAATGTTAATTTATAAAATAGTTACCCGTTTTGATTTTTTAAAAATCCGCTCCAATGTGCTTTTATTCTTTCGTTAAATTCTGCCTCATTTAATTGATGAATCCCAGTATTTGGGCTTATCATATAAAAAGAATTAAATTCTTTGGCTTGTCTTAGTTGGCAATTGTTTTGCTCATCTATTAATGAGGTAAACATTTCTAAAAAAATTTTTGTGTTACTTGTAATTTTCATGATCGTTTTTTAGTTAGTTAATTAATATGAATGTAAAGATAAGGTAAATACTATTACCTTTCCAAATTTATTTTACTCATTATGAAAACTTTAACATTTGACTAAATTCATTAGCAATTTAATACTTAATAAGTTTATAAATATTTATAATATGTTATTAATGCTAAATATTTTAGTGTCATCACTTCCCCCCACAAACAAAAAACACTATAAGACACAATAAACACACCAACATAACAACACTGCATGGAATTACCAATTACCTCAG
>Ga0209188_1000322_pt1 | contig 49745 bp, 65 predicted proteins | sample C_130625_EF_Meta_FD_187307 | JGI IMG/M metagenome (GOLD analysis project Ga0209188, IMG submission 187307) | Freshwater microbial communities from Lake Croche, Canada to study carbon cycling - C_130625_EF_MetaG (SPAdes) (version 2) | ecosystem: Environmental > Aquatic > Freshwater > Lake...
CGACGCAACAGCCAGGCGAGAACGTCTGGACACGATGCGAGCGCATTGAACCTGACTTCGTGCAAACGGGCGAAATGACTGTTACTGTAACGGGTAAGGGTTATGCAGATGATGCCGACATTGTTTCAGCGCCCTACACATTTAACAACAACACTCTTAAAGTAGACATGCGCGAACAGAGGCGCGAATTGCGCCTGCGGTTTGGATCAAACACTGTTGGTGGCAATTACTTTATGGGTAAGGTATTGTGTAGTCTTGATACTGGCGATACTCGCAGTACTGCCAACCCAGCGTAGATGTCAACCACCTATGATCCTCGTAACATGGAATGGGACTACTATTGTCGCCTCATGGAGGAGCAGTTTGCCCCTAATCAACTAGGGCATGTTGCCGAGGAAAACTGGCGCGAATGGGTAGATGCTATGAATGGCATAGGTTACTTTGTCATGTCTGGCATTCCAGACCACAGATACTTTCAGACATGGCAAGAGTGGGCTATGCAACTAGTAGGCATCATGTCGGTGGATCCACAATGAAAATAAATCCAAATCGCATGTCTACCCAAGACATTGTGCGCAATGCTGATGAGGTGCGCAAGAGTGGTCTTGACTGGAAGAAAGTGTATGTACTACTCCGCCATTCACTAGAGTCTGGGCAATACAGAATGATGCGTTGTAACAATACATTGTTCTGGTATCGCATAGACAAAAAAGGTGAAGCGCAGATATTTCTTTTGAATGCAGATTCTCCTAGAAAGCTAATCCGTAATTTCCAAGAGTTTGGAAAAGCTATGGTTAATAGCGGATTCAAAAAAATCTATGGCATCACCACAGATCAAAAGATTATCCAAGCTCTTAGAAGTTTTGGATATTCAACAGATGTAGAGCACATTGGCGAAGATGAGAATGGTCAAGAACAGTACAAGGTGACTGTAAATGTGTAATATTAATCAAGAAATAAAAAACTTTGGCGATGCCATAGGACAGACTACAAATAACTTGATTAATGGTGTAGATTCTGCCGTGCGCAGTTTAAATTCTACGGCAGATGCAATACTTCGCAATCCTTTGCCAACTATTGAGACAGCTGTTCTTGTTGCGGGATTTGATGTTCCAGTCGCAATAGCAAGCGCCACAGTTTCCGCGGCGAATGGCGGTAGTCTTAAAGACATAGCACTAGCGGCGGCAAAGAGCTATGCCGCTGGAGAGATTGGGAAGGCGGCGGGTAATCTCTACTCACCTATTGAGCAACAGACACTACAGCAACTTGGTCCACAATATGCTGATGAAGCTTTAATCAAGCAAGTTATCACAAGCGCTTCTGGAAGCGCCGCCGTTGCCGCATTAACCAATAGCAGTATAAAAAATGTGATCACATCTGCTACAGCTGGTGCCGTTAATTCATACATTACAAATCAGCTTGTGTCTTCAGGATACTCAGCAAATGATCAAAAATTAATTGCCAATGCCACATCTGCGGCGACCAAAGCCATATTAAATGGAAAAGATGTGGCATCTGCAATTGGCTCTTCTGTTGCAAGCACAGCTATTACATCTCAAATTACTAATTATGTTAATTCACTTAACAACAACTATAAGATATCGCAAACTTTATCAGACACGATAAATGCAGGAAAAAAAGCCGTTAGTGACTTTTTTACAAGCTCTGTAGATCCCGCGCAAAAAACAATAAATACAAATTACAACAATTACTCTGTTGCATATTCATCTCTAAAAGACACCCTAACAAAAGCGCAAACTGCTTATGATGACTACACAAAGAAGTGGGATGCCTATGCTAAAGCGGCTGATGCATGGAATAAGTCATCGGGTGACATAAATGACCCAACTTTGCGAACCCTTATAGATACGCAAAAGGCTGTTGTTGCAAGTGGTCAACTAGTTAATCAAACGACTTCTGCTTATGATAGTCAAAGAACTGTGACCAACAATGCACTCAATACTTACAATGTAAGCAAACAATCATTTGATGATGTAAGCGCAAAGTACAACCAGCAGGTTACAGATCTTCAAAGCAAGATAGATCAGCTTAATTCTACAAATAATACAAGTGTAAATTATGCAAACACTATTGGTACTTTGGTTGATAAATACAATGTTCAACTTGCTAAAGATGAGGCTAATGTAATATCGCAAATAGGTGGATCTGTAGTAAAACAAGCAGAGACAGCTATGGATCAAACTGCTGTATCTAGTGGATTCAAGTCATACAAAGAGATGCAAAGCGCAATTGATGAAGGCATTACTAGCGGAGATCAATGGGCGCAATTCCAAAAACTTTCACCAAATGCACAAAAGAGCTATGAAAGTTTAGTAAATTCAGGCGCCGATATTGCAACTGCATTATCAATGTCAGCAGGATTTGATTCTTTAACAAAGTTAACATCTGGCACAGGAACTCAAGTAGCCGCTTTATCGTCAAGTAATCAAAAAATTGTTACTGATGCGGGTCAAGAATATTTGTCTGGGAAATTAGACTGGGACACTGCATCTAAAACAATTAATTCAGCAGTTCAAAAAGACATTGATAGTGGATATTTAAAGCCTAAAGGCGATGGCACTTATGTGGCACCAGATGGCGTTGTTTATTTTATGAATGAGCAAATAGGCATGTGGAGTGTTAAAGTCGGTCAGCCAGACACAAGTAAAACAGTTGAAAGTGTTTGGAAAAATGATACCAATTTAGGGTGGCAACAATTTATTCCAGATGGTAAAGGTGGATATGATTGGACAGGAACCGTGCATGTTTTTGCTAAACAACCAAATTACACAGAAAATCAACCCTCTGGTAATTTCTACTCTATAGGTAGTAATGGTATTGCTCCGCTAGAGAAAATAAATCAAGCAGAAAACCAAGGATCAAACACAAAAACTTTATCAGATGGTTCTGTTGCGGTTTTTCATTCAGATGGAAGTGTAACGCTTACTCAAAAGAATGGAAATGTAATTAATTATGACAAGAGTGGCGAAGTTGTTGTACCAACACCAACTCCTACAACAACGCCAACAACAACTCCCGCTACATCGGGAGATACAACAGTTACGCCCACAACCACAAAACCAAGCACAACACCCACCACTACTCCCACGACCACACCGTCCACCACCACAACACCTAGTACAACAACTACTACACCAACACTTAACCCAATTCCCTCTGGATCAACACCAGATGGAACAGGCGGCTATTTCATAAAAAATTCTGATGGGTCTACAAGTCATTTTGACAATAATGGCAAATTGTTGAGCACATTTGGCCAACCTGTTGCACCCACCACAGGCGGTGGTACAACTACGGGAGGTGGAACCACTGGTGGCGGTACAACCACAGGCGGTGGTACAACTACGGGAGGTGGAACCACTGGTGGCGGTACAACCACAGGCGGTGGTACATCTACCACAGGTAGCGGAACTACAACTGGAGGCACAACTAGTGGTGGAACAACTGGTGGAGGCACAACTACACCTGTTGTGACTCCACCTGTTGTAACCCCACCTGTTGTAACCCCACCTGTTGTAACCCCACCTGTTGTGACTCCACCTGTTGTTGTGCCTCCTGTTGTTGTGCCTCCAAAGAAAACAGAAACACCAAGCACAACACCATCTTATACGCCAAGATCGTCTACATCTGCAATTTCATCGGCTTCGCAAGAAAAAACACTAGACACAACACCACAGTTCTTGACAAGTCAGTATTACAAACCACAAGATTCGATTGAGAAAAAACTCACTCAGATTTTTGGGTCTATTGCGCCAGCGGCGGCGGAGACCTATGCATTGCAAAATAAATCTCCTCTTGATTCAGTAGAAAAACCAAAAGAACAAGAGAAGACAGATTATGAAAAACAAATGGAAATGGCGCAACCAAATCCAGATGAAGAACAAACCCTACAAACTGAATATGGAGTTAAATTTATGGCAAAAGGCGGAAGCGAAAAAAATACAGGATTTAGTCTAGATTCTCCTGACTTTCCCACAATCAAAAAAGATACAGGATTTAGTTTAGATCCTCCTGACTTTCCCACAATCAAACATGGATTCTTGACATCCACTCAAGTCCAGCAACCAGAGTCACGACTAGGGAGTCTGAGACATCTTTACGCGGGGCTTACAAATAGACAACCCACAGGCATATTGATGGCAAAGGGTGGGTTGCCGTCTAAGTACGCGCAAGCCGCTCCCAAGGGGCATAAGCCAGAATTTATAACTGGCGTTACAGGCTACTATGCAGGTGGTAGGGGTACTGGTCAGTCTGATGACATTCCCGCGATGTTGCACGAGGGTGACTATGTCATTGATGCCGATGCGGTTGCCGCCCTTGGAGATGGCTCTAGCAAGGCTGGAAATGAGGTCTTAATGAAGTTTATGAGCCAAGTACCGTTCCATAAAGGGGTGCATGGAGAACCTGTACCTGCTAAAATAGCTGATGGAGAGGTTGTTCTTCCCGCGGCATTTGTGACGGCTTTGGGTGGCGGAGATAACAAAAAGGGCGCAAAGATATTGGATGGTATGCGCGAAGAATTGAGAGAGCACAAGAGGTCTGCTCCAACATCTAAGATTCCTCCCAAAGCAAAATCTCCACTTGACTATCTCAAAATGGGGACGAAAGGATAAATATGGCAAATCTATTAGAAAGTTCAGCAACGGCGGCAACGACCGCGCCAGATTATTACAACAATTATTTGAGTAATCTTGCAAGTTCTGGAACATCTGCGGCGCAAAATGCTCAGTATGTGGGAGTACAACCGCTCCAGCAACAAGCATTTAATCAGGTACAGAACTTACCTAGTAGCTATCAGCCTACACTTAATGCCGCTAGTAAAACGCTGAATCAAGCGGCAACTGATATTTCTCCTTTAGCGGCAGGATCAGGTTATTTAAGCGCCGCAACTCAAAGCCCTGCGCAACTAGCTCAGCAGTACATGAGTCCCTACATTAACAGTGTAGTGAACTCTATAGGCGATCTCGGTCAGCGACAAATACAACAAAGTCTAGCACCTAGTGCAACAGCTGGCGCGGTTGGCTCTGGTCAGTTTGGTTCACAGCGTGGCGCTCAAGTCTTGGGACAAACCATTCGTGATGCTAATGCAAACATTCAAAATCAGCAGTATCAAGCATTGAATTCTGGTTATGGACAAGCACTGCAAGCCGCTGGGCAACAAAATGCTTTGCTTGGTCAATTGGGTAGTACAGCAGGTCAGCAAGCCTATCAAGGACAAGCTGGATTGACTAATGCTGGACAAGCTCAGACAGCGCTTGCCGCGCAACAGCAAGGATTGAACTTAGGCGATATCAATGCCTTGGCTACTTTGGGTGGACAACAGCAGACAATTGAGCAAAACAAACAGCTGTTCCCACTGCAAAACCTTAACACCGCATCTGGCTTACTGCGTGGTTTCAATGTGCCGACAAGCACCAAGACAACTCAACAGGCATCCCCATTGGCTACTATTGGCGGTATTGCTACTGGTACTGCTGGATTCTTTACTAAAGATCCTACAACTAAATTGGCACCATATGACTCTTTGGTAAGCGGATTGAAAAATTCATACAACACGCTTTTTGGATCAAGCTCTACACCATCCACATATGATCCACATTTAACACCTAACAATTTGCCAGCAGGTTCTACTCCCCAATATGATCAATCAGGAACATATATTGGTTATACAGATGCAAATGGCGATTTTGTAGATTCAGATAGTTAAGGAATAAATCATGGCAGAAGATAAAACCGCTTTTATTGATAACTCTAAGATCAATCCTTATGGCTTAGAAGAAAATCAACTCAAAGATTATCAAAAATCAGTTCAAGGTCAGCTTGATGCCCTTGAGCAACGCTATGCACAGCCTAATTGGTTCAAGGTATCCGCGGGATTTTTGAAGCCTCAACTAGGTGGCTTTGGCGCATCTCTTGGGTCTGCATTTGGTGCTATGGGCGAAAGTGTTGAGCAACAAAGAGCGCAAGCATTGCCTATTGCACAGATGCGCGCTCAACTAGCACAATCAGATATTTTATTAAATCAAAACAAAGAAGCATCAGATAAGGTAAAAGCTTTTTATGCCGATCCAGCCAACAAGGGGAAAAAACTTCCTCCCGCTGGCGCTATTGGAGAATTAGCCGCAGGCGCGCCTAATGCCCCTGCTGTGCAATCTTTATTGACACAACAAAAGATTGCGCAAGATCAATATGCAACTGAGTCAAACAACTTAAAACATTTGTATGAAACTGGCGCAATCAATAAACAAGAATACGCTAGAAGGCTTTCAGCATTAAATCCATTTGAGTCTAGCACTCAGGGCGCAGTAGTAGATGTAAACAAGCCAGAGACTTCCGTAAAAACATTACCAAGCGGTGCGCGTGTGAATGAAGATCAGGCTCGCTTGGCTGATCTTGGAATTCCAATTATTAGTGGTTTTCGTACAAAAGATGAGCAACAAGCACTGTATGACAACCGAGAAAAAAATCCCTATCCTGTGGCGGCGCCTGGCACAAGCCAACATGAGATGGGTAATGCAATTGATGTAGACACTAAAAAACTTACCCCAGAACAACGAAGAATGTTGAAGGATTTGGGTTATACACAACCAATGCCAGACAAAGATCCAAACCATTGGGAAAAATCTGGTGCTCGCGGTGAAAGATCTGCGCCATCTTTTGAAGAGCTTGGCGCTACAGGATCTGGGGCATCTGAATTAACCAAAGAACAATTAAAAGCAATTACTGAAAAATATGGCCCACTTGAGCAAAGAATAATTTCTTATGATCCCCAGTCTATTTCTACTGCGCATTCTAGGCATGACAGATTGGTGGAATTGCTAGGAACATCTGGTGTTCAAAAAGGGACTGGTCTTTTGTACAAAGATCAAGGAATTACTACTGCAATTTTAAGTTCATTAGCTCAAGGGGCTAGTGCATCTATCAACACGCCTGCTGGCGGTGCTGGTTTTAGTTTGGCTTTTCCAGTCGAAAATGCAATGACTAAAACAAGACTTAAGCCATTCGAACAAAAGCAATTGCGTGAATTTCAAATGTTGTTGCGAGATGAAGCAAGCGATGATTTAAGAAAAGGTGTTTTGTCAATTGGTGGCGGGCATTTAAATCAGGCAGAATTTTCGTCTGTAATGAATCAAATTGCTTCTGGTTCCGATCCGTATGGAATATTAAAAGGATTAGTTGCTACTAGATCTACAATAAATGAACGAAATGGCGAAGAGTTTGATTTGTATGGTGATTGGATTCATAACCCTAAAAATGCAGGAAAACCAGTATCTGTTTTTTTTCATAGCAAGCCATATAAAGATTTAATGAAAAAATATGAACCAAAAATAAAACAAGCCAAGAGACTTGCCGATTAAAGGATATATATGGGTGAAGATGAAAAAAACATATCAAATTCAGACGACATACTTGAGCGTTTGAGTAATCTGCCTACATCAGATGAGATTCAAAAAAGATATGAAGAAACTGAGGAAACTCAACAGCCTTTTTATGAAAGAGGAACAATAAATCCAAATGTTGGGAATATCCTTCCAGCATTTGCGGCAACAATTGGTAGTCAAGAAATTACCAAAAATCCTCCAACTCAAATAACTACTAGCCCAGAATTAAAATCTGTGCAATCAGGTTTAGAAAATGAGCAAAATGTTCAATCTGCGGCAAGGTCGGCACAACAACAACAGCAAGATCAATATCAGCAACAATTTAAAGAACATCAAGCTAAGTTAGCTGAAGCTCAAGCTCGACATAATCAAATTGAGGCTGAACACCAAGCCGCAATTAGTGCCCAAAGAAAAGCAATGCTTGATCATGCTCATGCACAGACTTTGACGCCTGAAGAAGAGTTTGAGCGCCGCCAGCAAGCCATGCGTGCGCAACCAAAATTGCAAGCACCTGCTAATGAGCCTTCATTAAAAACAATTCCAGTTGGCGGGCTTGGAACTTACGAATACGCTATCAAGTCTGGTGCTACACCAGAACAGGCTATGCGTGTACCAAGTATGTCTGCTATGCAACGCCAAAACATTCCAGAGTTGCAACATGGTTATGAGCGTTCTACAGGATTGACTGGTGGGTCTTTATACAACCGCTATGAAGGGTTGCCGAATTTGGCATTGACTGAAGAAGTTGCAAAAGACTATCTAAAGCCCAGAATGCAGGCTCAAGAAAAAATTGAAGAGCGCAATGCACATGAGGATGCGGCTAAAGCAAAAATCCAACAAGAGATTGCTAGGCACAAGTATCAAACTGAACATGCTCTTAAAGTGGCTGAATTAGACCTAAAAGAAGCCAAAGAAAGATTGAAAGAGTCTCATAGACACATGGCTTCACACAAAGCCCCAGAGTCTCCAAAACAGTCTGCTAATGAAGCTCGTGAAAACGCACGCCAAGAAAACAAGATTAATAGTTTAGAGCAACGCAAGGCTGAATTGCAATCTGAATTGAACAGAAAAGCGCCCCGTATGAATGTTGGTGGCTTTGATGAATACACTAATACATTTCCAATTGGAAACGGTGCTGGTGACTTAGGTTATGCACATCAGCTTTTGCAAGGAATTGCTAATGAAAAGATGGATGCATCTTCAAAAGCAATTTTTCAACAAGAACTTGATAAGCTATTTGCCAAAAATCCATCTGGTTATGTCGGTAATTTAAATCTTGCTCATAGGTTACTGTCTGAAAAAGCAAACCCAAATATTGATTTGGAAACAAAAGAATTTGTAAATAGAGAATTAGTAAAAATGCAAAAGACTCATCCTAAAATTATTAAATCTTTGAGCAAAATTTATTTACCATGATCACGCTAGAAAGTCTCCCTAGTGTGAGGGCATAGCAGTTGCCCCTTTATGCCCCTACCGTTGTTGGTAGGGGCTTTTTTTTAGTGGCTACATGACATTACAAGTAAGACCACAAACATCATCAAAAAGTACAGTTTAATGATGGTAATCACTTGCCTCTTACCTCTGCAAGTTTTTCACCAACAAGACGATTGAGATCAGTTGCCACCTTGATACAGCCTGCGCGCTCTTGTCTGGCGCCTTCTTCTGCATAGGCTTGGGCTAACTTAACTAAATCATCTTCAAGAAAGTTGTAGTTTTCTTCTAAGTGAAGACTGCGAAAGATTTCATTGATGCGCTCTGGCGTCATTTTATTGTCCAAATCTATTTTTGATAATCCAAAAGCTGAGTAGATTATCAAACATCTCCCAGCCACGCTTTAGGTCTTCTTCAGACCACTCTACGATCTTGACCAAGCCTTCATGTGTGCGCGATACAAACACATTTGCACAGCGCGCATTGGGGATGCCCAAGCCATAGCGGTAAGCCGAGAGTTGCATCAGATGCTCGTCATAGGCTTCTACATCGTCATCAGGTCCAAAGTCTTTGGTTTTAACATCAGCCACGATGCCATAGGGGGCGACTTTGTCAGGCTTGCAGTACAAGTCAACTTTGCCACCAAATCCTAAGTCACAGCAGAATGAGTGTTCAACCAACCAAGGCTGGAAGGGGTCTAGCTTGAAGTGATCAAACAGAGCCTCCTCCACCTTAATTCCACGAGTAGACTTCTTGCCTGCAAAGTGGCTCTCTATTTCCTCATGGATAAGGGTGCCAGCTTCTGCGGCGCGTTTGCCCGTTTCTTTGGAGTCTGCTACAACACGCGCAATAAACTCTTTCTCTGTCTCTCCCATAACTTTTGGAAGCGTAAGCGCCGCTAATAGCAGTTGCTCATTCTTCCAAGCATCTAAAGCGGGTTTTGCCGAGACTTTTAGGATGGTGGTAACCGAAGGTACCAGATCAAACTTTCGGGCGTCTCTGAGCGTTGTAGGACGATCTGAACCGTCCTTGGCTTTGACGGTGTACTGGGGCGAGCCATCCTTACCATACCAGTGAACCGACTCAGCGGATCGTGCAATGATTGTTGTCATGTATTACCTTTTTAAGAATTAAAAGTTTTCATTTCAGCTTCTAAAAAATGCCTATAGTTTTTATGTTTATCTGTTCTTGATGCGTACTTGCGCTTGCATTCTTTACAAATATGGAATTGTTGAACTATTGGCATTTCAACGCCTCTTTTCATCCTCATAAAAGTTTCTTCTTCAACAGAGTCAAATTTGTTGATACATTGATTCAATGAACATACTTTTTCCATAGTTACTGGATCAATAAAAATAACATCATTTACTACTTTTTTGAGTTTTTTAAAAATAGGCATGATTTACCTCAAAAAGGAATATCAGAATCGTCTTCGTCAAAACTATTAGCTGGTGCTTTAGCGATGTCGTCAACCGTCTTGGTCTTCTTGCTGAGCTTCTCCCACTCAGGTGAAGATTGAATTTTCTTCTTGAGGTTTTCGCTAAATGAATCAAACATTGCCATGTCTGGGTCTGACAAATTGAACAGTTCTGTTGCATTTACTGCTTCAGGAAGGCCGCTCTTTTTGATGACCGCTGGGACGGGTGATACACCTGCCACATTGACATACATCTTGCCATCCTGACCTGCGCGCTCAATAACATTTAACATGCACCACTGACCTATAATGTTTTTCAGGTCAAACTTGCGCATCTCTTCTTGGGAGAAAGGCTTACCCCTCCAAGATTGCAGATCACCGCGTAGGGTGGCTTTTTCCGACCAAGATAGGGTGTAGTTTTTAAAGATAGCAAATGGTCGCCCATCGCGCATCTTTATCGGCTCACCCGAATCATTTGTGCCGTGAATCTCCCAACCCAGCATGATCTTGTGCTGGTACTTAACCTCGCCCATGTACTCTGACTTTTGTGTACCCAGATCAACGATCCGATAGCAACGCGCCAGATGTGCGCCAGCAGGAACTACCTCGAAATTACCTTTGTCTTCTACAATAAAACTCATTAATACTCCTTAAACGGTTACATACCGCGAGGCAACTATAACACACAATTAAAAGTCCGTGTAAATTAGTCAAACTTTAAGTTATGCTAGAATGTGTTGAAAGGAGGAAACATGAACCTAGTCGAATATTTTGCAACCGAACCTAGAGGCGCAAAGCTTGAAATGGCTGAGTACCTTGGGATCACACCAACATGGCTATCATTGTTGCTGGGTGGCAAAAGAAAGCCTTCAGCAATGCTGTGCCTGAAGATAGAAGAAGCAACGCAAAAACTGGTTACGAGAAAAGAACTGCGACCAGATTTGTTCAATTGATTTTAAAGGAGAAAAAATGAAATTAGTGAGACTTGACCAGATCAGATTAGACGGGGGGACACAATTCCGCGATCAGATCGACCAAGATGTAGTCAGAGACTATTCGGAAAAAATACAGGACGGGAAAATTTTTCCTGCCGTGATGTGTACATTCGATGGGACAACCTATTGGCTGTACGATGGATTCCACCGCTACTTTGCTCATCACAACATTGGAATCAAAGAGATAGAGGTGCATTACTTGCCTGGCACTCTTGAGGACGCGCAAGATCTTGCTCTGAGTGCTAACAGCAAAAATGGATTACACAGAAACAATGCCACCAAGCGCAAAGTAGTAGAAGGCGCTTTGTCAATGGAGCGCCACAAAAACAAATCTAACCGTGAGATTGCCAAGCTGTGTGATGTATCGCATCCATTTGTAGCCGCTATCCGCAACCCAGATGCAAAAAAACAACAGTCTGCCAATGTTAAGAAGCATTATCAGAAAAAAGCAAAAGAAAAAAGTGGAATTGAATTCCACTCTGACTCAAAACCCTTAGTGGTAAACCCTGATAGACCATCTATTCTTGATGACTTTGCGCCCTCAGAAGAGGAGATAAGAAGCTCTGAGCAGTTCTTGGCGGCACAAAACCAGACGATAGTTGACTTACTTGAATCTGACGACAAGCTTGCGACAGCTTACGACAAAATAAAAATCTTGACCTTAGAAAACGAGCACCAGCGTATCACGATCAACCGATTGATGAATACCAACAGTGAGCTTGAGAAGATGGTTAAGTCATTGCAAAAACAAATTAGTAAAGATAAAAAATGAACAAAATCCTAGCACCAAGTGAGTGTGATGACGGATTCCCAAAACCAAGACCTTTCCAGCTAAGCGCACACGAAAAGTTGCGCGAAGGCTTCAAGGCTGGTCATAAACGTCAGATCATTATGGCGCCTACAGGCGCAGGCAAGACATACCTTGGGTTGCGTATCTGCAACGAGGCTGTGCAAAGGGGTAAGCGCGCAGTATTTCTGTGTGACAGAACCACCCTGATAAATCAAACTTCTGAGGTAGCAGACTCTTATGGGCTGACTGAGCATGGAGTGATACAGGCTAACCACTGGAGAAGACATGCCGACAGACTGCTACAGATAGCCTCTGTGCAGACAATTGCCAAGCGGGAGTATTGGCCACAGCTGGATGTTTTGGTGGTGGATGAGTGTCATACCCAGCATAAGGCATGGGTTGACTATGCAAAGCAGAGTGGTGCGGCGATCATAGGGTTGTCTGCAACCCCCTTCTCTACTGGTCTTGGCAATGTGTTCACGAACCTCATAAACGCTACCACAATGCACGAGCTGACTGAGTCAGGGGTGTTGGTGCCTATGCGTATATTTTCTTGCACAAAGCCCGATATGACGGGTGCCAAGACGATTGGAGGCGAGTGGTCTGACAAGGCGGCTGAAGAGCGTGGCATGGAAATAATTGGGGATGTGGTTCAGGAGTGGTTAAAGTTTGCCGAAAACCGCAAGACGATTGTGTTTGGCGCAACGATTAACCACTGTAAACAATTGGCCAATCAATTTATTACACATGGAATCATAGCGGCTGTTTTCACATCCGAAACAACTGCTGTTGAGAGGAAAAAACTTTTAGATGAGTACCGCAAGAAAGACAGTGTCTTGCGCGTGTTGATCAGTGTGGAAGCTTTGGCGAAGGGTTTTGATGTGCCTGATGTGGGCTGTGTGTGTGATGCTCGCCCATTGCGTAAGTCATTGTCTACCGCCATACAGATGTGGGGGCGTGGCTTGCGATCCTCTCCGCAAACTGGTAAAAATGATTGCTATCTTCTTGACTTTAGTGGAAACATTATCAGATTTGCCGAAGACTTTACCGACATATTTTTCAATGGATTGGATAAGCTCGACAGCGGTGAGAAGTTAGATAAGAAGATCCGCAAGGACGAGGATTATGAGCTGAAGGGTTGCCCAAAGTGTGGGTACAAGCCATTTGTAAAGCGGTGCATGTCATGTGGATTCGAGAGACAACCAAAGCCTATGGACAATGCACTAGCAGGTGTCATGAAAGAAATTTATATCGGCGAGGGTAAAAACAAGAAGAAATTAGCGGACAATGCCGAGCACTTGTGGCATCAGGTGGTTACATATGCGCGTCAGCATAGCAAGCCTGAGACACAGCAGGGAAGAGCATGGCATCTGTACAGAAAGATCATGGGTCATGAGCCTGTGTGGAAGTTCAGTACAGCGCCAAATGTAGAGATTACAAACAATGTCAAAAACAAAATCACGCAGATGAACATGGCGTGGAAAAAAGGAGCAGGTAAATGGACTTCGTAAGTTTTGCCCATAGTCATGGGTTGGTAATTGATTCACTTTTTCCATCTGAGCGCATCAAGCGCTGTGGAACCATTGACAAGCCAAGGTCAACAAATGGCGCGTATTTTTATGATGGTCAAAAGGGGTGGGTATTTAACTGGGCGGGTGACGCAAGAGTGATTTGGTATAACGACCCAAACCAAAAGCCTTGGACTATGGAAGAAAAGTTTGCATGGATGAAAAAGCGCCAAGAGCAATCAGCCAAGCAAAATCAATCCTATGAAATAGCCGCCGAGCGCGCAGAGATAGTCCTGCGCGAATGCCAGCTGATGGATCATGCATACTTAGAGTTTAAAGGATTCAAGGGCATGAAAGGGTTTGTTTACAAAGAGTCTTTGATGATTCCTATGAGAAATGTCGTAACAAACAAACTTCAGGGCTTACAAGAGATTTATTGGGACGAGCCGAACCGCAAGTATGAGAAGAAGATGATGATGGGCATGAAGGCTAAGAATGCGGTGCATTGGCTTGGTGATAGGAATGCCAAGGAGAAGTGGTTAGTTGAGGGATATGCAACTGGTTTGTCTTTGCATCATGCACTGCGTAGTGTTGGGATGCAGGCGGCGGTGGTGGTTTGTTTTTCTGCAAATAATCTTGTACAAGTTTCTGCACAAATCAAGGGTGACAGATATGTTTTTGCCGACAATGATGCAAGTCAGACTGGACAAAAATCGGCAATAAGTACTGAACTACCTTGGACAATGGCAGATCAAGAGGGATATGATGCTAACGATTTGCATGAAAAACATGGTTTGTTAGAGGTGGTAAAAAAAGTTATGGAGTTGCGAAAAAAAGTATTGACACAACAACTAGAAAACACTGTATAATCCAATGCATCAACGGATTGGTAACCCGTTGTAGTTCACAGAAACGTATCCGCAAACCCATTGGTGAGCGGGCTTCGTCAAAGCTAAGGGATCCTGTCTGTGCAGACCTTTATGCGGCAACCAAGCCTAAAGCTCGTTCACCAATGGGTTTTTTGCTTTCTGCCTTACCCGTACTCCGCACGATAGAAAGCACCTCAATCGTGGTGGCGCGGAAGGAAAGCGTACACGGTATGCAACCGTGGATTTGATGATGGTGTTTGTTGAGTTAATGTCGCATCCAGCAAGAAGTCTTTTAGGCCGTTCCTTGATGCCACCACTGAGCATTTACTTGGGCAAACCAAGCGCCATCATCAAGTCCATGGGCTAGGGGGCAGTTCCCGAACAATCCGTGCGACTGGTCGAATCATCAAGTCGGGGGCAGAACTTACGTTCGCATGATGATCCTGTTTTCAGGGGTGAAGCACCTTCTCCTTTCTACTCTCTCTGGGGGTAGGGGGGTCTTTGGGTGAAAGGTATTGAGGATGCCCAAGGAGGGCAAAAAGGACGAGGGCAATTGCCCCTTTTTTTAACTACATGCTGTAATTTCCTGTTATAGTGTGTTCACCACGATGTTGTGGGTAAGGAGAAAAGAATGAATGAGTCGATGTTTATTTGCAAATTTGAATGCGGTGATTTTGATGCCGAGTACTATGAATTTATTGCTGAGCGTTGTGATGCTTGGACAAAACAAAAAGTTGAGCGCATCATAGAAAGCGGTGAGATGTTTGATGAATTTATGGATCACATGATTGGAAACTGGGCATGAATGAATCGCTTTGGAGAAAGAGAAAAGATGTCTTCGTCCGAGAAGGATTAGAAGAAGGGAAGGCTAGAGATCTTGCCGCGCAGATGATGTTGCGTGACTATGAGGGTGGCTTAGACGACAGGCGTGTGTGCTTTGAGTGCAGAAACTACAAAAACAATGAGTGCTCTGCTTACATGGTTGGTAAGGGAAGATTTAAAACAAAGATGACGCCTTTGCGGTTTACTTTGCAAAGATGTGATCGATTTCATTTAAGGGGAGCTGTATGACCAAGTTATGGGTTGACCCACCAGAGGGTTGGAAGTTTGGATTTCCAGCTATCTATGACCCCAGTACAGATGGACAGATGAGTGAGTGGATTGTCAGAAAAGGCTACCCACTTCTGACAATAAAAGAGTATGGAGAGCAATGGCATGTCCGTTGTTGGCCTGCGGAAGAGCCTGAAAAATATCCCGATCAGGTCATAAATGCACAAAAACACTCTGAAGTGATAAAAAATACCCCGATCGGGACAAAAATGCGCAAAACCACACGCGAAGAAAAGATAAGCAAACCCGCCGTGTATGAAGTGCCAGAAGAGACTCATCGGAAGGTTACAGTTTCTGAGGTTTTAGAGGAGTTGAACTTCGCCAAGTTGCGAATTCAAGAGTTGCGTGACCGAATAGACGTGTTGGAGAAAGAGAATGTAAACCATAGCGGACAAAACAGACCTAACTTGTTCAAAACGACCGCTATGACGGACCTTAAGGAGAAGAACACATGACATCCTTTTTCTACGGGGTTATTTTTGGTTTTGCTCTTGGTGCCGCAATAAATTTTCTAATTGGGTTTGTTGGTGCATGGATTAAAGATATAAGGAGAAGAACACATGACACAAGATGAAATGATTGCCAAGTTGACAGAGATGTTAGAGATACAACAAAAGTTGCATGAGACAGCGATAGATATGCTCAAGCCCGCAGTCGATGCGGCGTATCAGAAAGGCTACGCTGATGCAATGGGTTGGAAGACACAAAACCATCTTGAGCATTTGCCCCCACAGGAGAAGAACAATGCTTGAAACTATTGCATGGGTAGTTATGTTGATGTGCATGGGCGGGGCAATCGTGGTGCTAGTTGGTGTTGCTGTATTCATGATGTCGGAGGAAAAATGAGAAAGCTTGGCGTAGACCCAGGCGCATCGGGCGCAATTGTTCTTCTAGAAGATGGAAAACCTATTGAATGGGCAATGATGCCAACCATGAAGATTGGTACCACAACCCGTGTTAACGCTGTAGCTTTGGCGGCAATTATCCGTAGTTACATGAAACAGGATGAACCTTTGATTGCTTTTGTTGAGCAAGTACATGCCATGCCCAAGCAAGGGGTGTCAAGCATGTTCTCGTTTGGTCATTCATGTGGGGTCATTGCAGGCGTACTGGGTGCGTTTGAGATACCTGTGACCTACGTAACTCCACAGATGTGGAAGATGCGCGCACACCTGACAAACAAAGACAAAGATGCGGCTCGGTCACTGGCTATACAGATGTGGCCACACTGGCGTGAGTTGGATAAAAAGGGTCAGGGTCAAGCTCTGGCGGATGCGGCTTTAATTGCGAGGTATGGACTATGACTATGACATTCACTTACACCGAAAACGGTGTGCAAAAAGCTCTTTACTCAACTGAAGAGACAAACCTAAAAGAACTTCTATATGACTTTGAATCATTCCTACTTGGGTGTGGCTACAAGATAGAAGATATTGAAAAGCTCAACTGGGAATCAATCTCACTGGACAAAGGTTGTGCTCAAAGGGGTTGCGTTGCAATAGACAATCATGCGCCGCCAGAGGAAAGAGAAATTGTTTACAGGATGCCGAAATGAATCAAAAACAAATTAACGACGCAGTAGATTACATCTACACACATGGGCAAAAGTATGCTGAAGCTAAAGCTGAAGTAACATACATTGAGGAGTACCGCAAGAGTCTGAAGGCTATGCTCATGCAGACAGCATTAGAGAAGGGTGCAAAGTCCGCGGCAGTAGCTGAGATGATGGCCTATGCAGATGTTCAGTATGTTGAACTTTTAAAAGGGCTAAAAGTGGCTGTAGAGAAGGCAGAAGGTCTACGCTGGGGGTTAGTGTCAGCGCAAGCAAGAATTGATGTATGGCGCTCTTTAGAGGCTTCCAATCGTACGATGGATAGGGCGGTGGCATGAAATATTTATCAGTTTGTTCAGGCATAGAAGCGGCTACAGTTGCTTGGCATCCACTAGGTTGGGAGGCGGTAGGTTTTTCGGAAATTGAAAAATTTCCATCACAAGTCTTAGCACATCATTATCCAAATGTCCCAAATCTTGGTGACATGACTAAATTTAAGGAGTGGAATTTTGAGTCAAATATCGATGTTTTCGTTGGAGGAACTCCCTGCCAATCATTCTCAGTCGCAGGTCTCCGAAAGGGATTGGATGACCCTCGTGGCAACCTCATGCTTACCTATCTTGCCATTGCTGACAAATTTCGGCCCAGATGGTTGGTCTGGGAGAACGTTCCTGGCGTCTTGTCATCTAACGGAGGAAAAGATTTTGGAACCTTCCTCGGAGGGTTGGGGGAGCTCGGGTATGGGTTCGCCTACAGGGTTCTTGACGCTCAATACTTCGGAGTGGCCCAAAGACGCAGACGTGTGTTCGTTGTCGGATACCTTGGAGACTGGAGACGTGCCGCAGCGGTACTTTTTGAGCGCCACAGCTTGTCAGGGAATCCTGCGCCGCGCAGACAAAAGGGGAAAAGTGCTACCGCCAGCGTTGGAACAGGCATTGAAAGCAGTATCGACTGTGGAGTAGAACTGACTGGTCCATTGTCGGCAAGGGACTACAAAGATGCGGGTACAGATGGCATGAACAAGAATTCTGCCAAGATGATTCCCGTGACCAAGGCTTGGCCTGCTGAAATCACATCATCTTTATGCGCGTCTGATGGTCCAAAAGGCGTTTCTGACCAATATGCCCATGAAGGCAAATTAATTGCAATGGCGCATGGTCAGGGTGGTGCTGAAATTGGAATAGATCGTTGCCCAACATTGACATGTGTACATGAAGCTCCAATTGCAGCTTATTTTCCAATACAACCTATTGCTTTGGCAGAAAACACCATTGGCAGACAGCCAGAAAACGGTGGCAATGGTGATGGGTTTACTGATGGCGGTCCAATGTACACGCTAAACGCTACTGGTGTGCATGGTGTGGCGCAACCTATTGCTTTTGCTTTTGATAGTCTTTCTAGCAATAGCATGAAAAGTAAAAATCCAATTAGTGGCTGTAATCAGGCAGATATTTCTAAATCTTTGGATACCTCAAGAGGTTTAGACCCCAGTTGCAATCAAGGTGGAATGGCTATTGCCCAACCAATTGCATACAACATTGCGCCAGGCAAAGGCATATTAAAAGATGATATTCACGTCACCAATGCTGATTCCACAAAAACTTTGGATGCATTTGGAAGCAATCCTGCGATGCATCAGGGTGGTGCTGCAATATTGCAACCAATCAGTTTTGACATGGCGCAGATAACTAGCAAAGTCAATGGCACAAGGGTAGAACCAGGTCTTCCTGTCAGCACTTTGGCTAAGGGCAGCCAAATGCACGTTGCCCAATCTATTTTCTTTGAACCAAGATCACCAGATGGCGTGCCAAGAATTTACCCAATGGATGGTGCAGCTCCTACGCTGAACACGATGGGCGGTGGGCAAAGAGAACCATGCGTTACTCATGCAGTTGGAACAGACTTGTACAACGGGGCAATTACAGGTGAAGTAGCCGCAACAATGACAAAAAGCATGAGTGGAACAGGAACTGGGCCTACTGCAATGCAAGCAATGGCAGTCAGAAGACTCACACCAGTCGAATGTGAACGTCTTCAGGGCTTTCCCGACAATTACACCGACATAATGCCAAAAAACAAAGCAACGCCAGATGGTCCCAGATACAAGGCTTTAGGTAACTCAATGGCTGTGCCTGTGATGGCATGGATTGGTAAACGAATACAAGAAAATGAACTGCTCAATGATAAGTAACGGAAATACATATCTAATTATGGTTAAATGATAGATCTATGAATAACAGCATGAATGCAAAAGAGAAAGCATATGTGGGCTTGGTAAAGCTCATGCCTTGCTCTGTCTGCGAGGCACCTGCACCAAGCGACGCACACCACGTCAAACAGCACAGGCAGTACACAGTTGTTGCCCTTTGCAAGTCCTGCCATCAAGGTAGCAAGATGGGTTGGCATGGTGAAAAGCGCGCTTGGGCTATTGCAAAGATGGATGAATTAGACGCCCTCAACAAAACAGTTGAAAATGTAATTAATTACATCATGCAAGAAAAATGAAAACAAATGGATTCTTAATAGGTTATTTATATTGATTCTGCAAATTACATAGAAATTATTTTTTACCAAGTCAGAAATACTTCAAATTCTTTGTTATAGTTCTTCTACCGCAACAGATAGCGGGTTTAACTTTCAAAGGAAACATCATGACAGTAGTAGCACATATCCAGACCGAAGCAACAATCGTTTCTTTGGCAAATGACATTGACGCACTTTATGTGCTCGACCAGCAAGCCAAGGCATTGGCAAAGCAAGTTGAGGCTATGAAAGATGCTATCGCCAACAAGTATGGCGAAGGCGAATTCAAGGGTGAGTTGCACTCTGTAACGGTCAAAATGGTTGCCATCAAAGGTACTGTTGACTACAAGAAATTGTGCGTCTCTTATGGCATTCAAGATGATGTACTCGACACTTTCCGCAAAGAAGGTCGCGCAGATATCCGTGTTACTCCACAAAAGTAAGGATAAAAAAATGATACGCTTTAGCAAAGAAAATTTTCTCAATGCGCTTGAGAATCAAATATCCAAAATGGAAGATATGTGGGGTTTTGTCACCACTAACGGTACAAACCAAATCAAAGACAAAACAGATTTTGATCGCGTTATGGCTTATGGCGAGTACATCTCATTGTTGGATATTTATGAGTCTGTTAGAGATAACACATTTTTAAACTAGAAGCACAACATGAAACGCGCATTTATCAAAGCATTCAATGAACTCAAGAAACTGGGTTGCCCAGTGTTCGAGCGTAGCGATTACGAAGGCCGCTTTTTGATCAGCGCTGAGGATCCAGAGTCATACAAGTGGGCTGACTACTACGCCTACGCTGATGGCCGCTGGAAGGGCGAGAACCACACAGTTTTTATCAGCCCTAAGCTGGAAGCTGTGCTCAAGAAGCATGGCCTGTACTGCGAGTGGGAAAACGCAGGTTGTTTAATTGTTTTTGAGGCTTAACATGAAAAACGTAACCATATCAAAACGCAACATCAAAGCAAAGGAGGAAACCCATGCTTAACATCACCACAAAAACTTTTCCACGCAACGTAGAAAAGAATCCTGTAATCGAGGGACCGTTCCACAAGAAGCCTTCAGAGTTTGGAGTCTTGATGGCCATCATTTTTGTGGCCGCGGTAATTGCCATCATTTTTGACCTATTTATCTGGAGGCCGTAATGAAAGAGATGAGCCAACTACAACGCCAATTACTTGGCCAAGAGCATGTCAAGCTCTTTACCCAACAAGAGTTTGACGATGCTTTGGCTATAGCCAAGGCGGAAATTATGACTGTAGCAATAGAGACAACAAAACGCGCCATCATGATTGAGCGTGAAGAGTGCGCCAAACTAGCTGACGAATGCGTGGACATCGAGAAGCTAGGTGAGGCTATCCGCAACCGTATACCAAGCCAGAGGTTCCAATGACACCTGAAGAAGAATTTAGCGCTACAGAGGCGCAAAGCGCGGTTAGACAAGAGGCTATTAAAGAGCTTGAGCGCAAACAACAAGAGCAAGTTGAAGCTGAAGCTGAAATGGTGGTAGCAGTAAACACATCAAAAATGGTGATCCAGCACCTGCGCTTAGAGCTGGCAACAATGATTGACTTAGTCAAGATGCTTTCAGATCAACTCAGGTCTTTGGAGGGTCGTAATGATTGACTTTGTTAGCACAAGGGAAGACACAAATGCTGAGATAAAGCAGTATTGTGAGCTACTCGCCGCTGTAATAGCACAAGCCTTGCGGGATTTATGTGTTAAGCCTATGGTTATAGAGCTAGAAAAGGCCAAGAATATTGACAGACATGCCGTCAAGTCACTGATCTTCTTTTTCAGCCCCAAATCGCCCTTTAAAGTCTATGCAACCATGATTGGCTTGAGTCCTAAAGAATTCACAGATGCCATGATGAACCGAAAGTATGATGGCTCCCTCAAAAATCCTTATCTGAGCTATAGCCAAATAAAGTCTATGCAAACCAGAATAAAGTGGTGGAATTCAATTCCAGAGAGCAATTTACTATGAAGATCAGACGCAAAAAGAATAGAAACCTAGACGAGGCTTATGTGGAGTACCAAAGGGCGCAAATAGCTATGGATGAGTATGACGCATACGAAAAGATAGCTTGGGCCAGCCAAAGAAACCCATTTGAGAGCTGGGATTACTATCTGCACACCCTACCTGAACGCACTGTCATAACCCAGCGCTTTGTGAATGCCCGAAAGAACTATTTCGACATGAAGGGTAAAAGAGAAACCCTATAAATTAGTCGGGCTTTGACATTTCTAATTTTCTGTTATAGTTATCACCACTGCAATGTCGCAGGTTTATAAGGAGCATAGTATGGAAACGAAAGAAGATTTAGATGTATGTATCAATGGTGCCGAGTACAACAACCGTTTGTACTTGAGCGTGTTTGGTGATGATGAGTTATGGATAAGCATGAGTGTGCCAAATGCACGCGCAAACATGACTATCAAAAAAGAACAGGCAAAAGACATGATTGCCGCGCTCATTCGACTAGTTGACCACTTGGAAGAATAATGAAGTACACACTAGAATTTGAAGAAAAGGATGAAGCATTAAGAGCTTTATTGGCTCAAGATGCTTGGAACTCTCTTTGGGAGATCAATCAATACATTAGGTCACACATCAAGCATGATGTACCTGCTGATCAGACAATTGCATGTATCAAAGATGAGCTTCAGCATATTCTGAAATACATAGATTAAAAAAAAACAGGGCTTTGTAAGCCCTGTTCTCATATGAAGCGTTTATAGAGTTTTACTCTACTTCTTCTTCATCTTCTTCGTCTTCTTCGTCGAAGTCATAGTCTTCATCTTCGTCTTCTTCTTCGTTGATGAAAATTTCATAATCTGCCTCCCAGCCATTTTCGTCTTGCAACTCAATGAACTCTTGCAGGATAGAAACTTTCTCAAAATTGGAAGTCTCGATGATTACTTTGTCATCGCTAAACAAGCCACCTAAACTGATTTCTACACGATACATTTTTAACTCCTAAACAGTGATGATTTTTCCTCTGAACTCAACCTGATTGTCTCCCCAGACATGAACCAACTCAGGCCAGAGTAGTTTGCCATCGAAAAATGTCAAAATTGCGAAACCTGATCGGTGGTTGACTGGGTTGTCTTCGCCGTAAGCCATTTGTGGGCCATACGGCTCTGCAAGTGTACCTGTATCTACACCAAATCGGTTGCCGCTATAGTCAGAGTAAGGCGTTACTTTTAAACTATGAAGATGACCTGTAACTATAGTTTTACCTGCGCCAACAGTATTGTTGTGCGTGGCATGGATTCCACCCTTGTATCTGTGCTTAATAACCACATCGGGGGTAGGCCAACAGGTCATACAAAATTCCCAATTTGGGAAATGGTCTTCCAATTTGAACCCATAGGTTTGTGCAAACTGTGGCGCATTGGCCGCTAAACGGGCGTTAAACCGCGCATCATGGTTTCCCCATGTATAGACTAGTCTGACATTGTGACGGGCTTCCTTGGCGGTTTCCTCGATCTCCCCAAGGGCGGCTTGGCAGGCTTTTAGTTCCTCAATCAATGTAGGTTCTTTGGGGCCGATGCCTGCTGGAGGGTGGCGTGAAATGGTGGCGCCATCAAGCGCATCCCCATTATTTATGACGGCAACAGGTTTGAGTTCTTTAATCGCCCACAAAAGACCTTCAAATGCTGTGGTGCGGATGCCAGGCCAGAAGTGCGCATCACTAAAAACTATAACTGTGCCGTTTAATATACCTAGTTGTTTGCGCTCATAGGCTGATTGTGGTCTTTCAGGTCTGCCATGAGCATTCTTGGCTTCTAATAACAGACCATATTTTGTCTCTAAATTGGCTCTACGCCTCTGAAGGGTTCTTATATTACCCCCTATCAATTTATGTATAGCGGTGGCAGATTGATGTGTTTTCCACAACTCAATAAACTCAGCATCAGAAATATTGGGGGTTGTCATCACTACTCCAGTTTTAATCGCCAGTAACTTGTGTTTTTTGCCATCCAAGGCTTAGTTGGATTAAACATTTTGAAACCACACGAGATGAGAGAATTTGCAGAGGCTGGGTTATCGTAAGTACTTGTTATTACCCAGTTCATTTTGAGAGCTTTTGCTTGTCGGATGCGCACCCGAATAAACTTTTTCTGTAAGCCTTGTCCACGAAAATCAGGTACAACGCCACAGCGTACAAGATAACCGCAATCAGACCAGCGAGAAGAATAAACAAGACCTGCGAAGCCACAATCCACCCCATTCTCAGTAGCAATCCACCAATATCCATTAGTTGTGTCATAAGGTTTATCAAATGGTAGGCATTTCTTTTGAAGTACCGACAATCTCGCCTGAACAGAGGGATGCCTTGTGTTTACGCGACTAATCTTCATATGATTATTAGAACCCAACAATATGCTATTTTAATGACAGATACAATTGTTTTCAATACTATCTGATGTATAAACTATGTGTTATAGTAACTATCGTTAATCAATTTCTTTAACAAGGAGAAAGAAATGGTAGCGAATTTACTGAAAGTGGGCGCGGCGACAAAGAAGATTGTTCCCAAGCGTCCGCCCGCGGCGATCATGATGCCAAAGGCGTCTGAACAAAAGATGTACAAACCAAAACTCAATGACGATGAAGAGTATGCAATGAGCTACGAAGTCAAAGAGTGGATAGACAATGCACATAGTAAGCTGACTTATTATGTGAACAGGGTGCAGGCGCTAGAGGAGGAGATCAGGAGCCTGCGCCACAACAACAAAATCATGGAACAGCGCGTCATGGGGATGAGCTTTGAATAGCTTAGACAGATACGAACAGCTACAAAGCCTACTAATGGCGCATGAGAACACATCGCTTTGTTACGACAAAAGAACAAAGATGTGGCTGATAATTTTCCGCGATGGAATACAAGAGACAATGATAGTAGAGAGAAGCTTAGAGAATCTGATAAAGATTTTGCTACACTGTGATGTATAAGCGCTGAGACAATGCGCGACAAAGGACTGAAATTATGACCGACACAATTATGTTAGCAATCACTAACAAAGACAATAAACAATTAAGAAATATTGGTGACAGAGATGACAACCAATAAGAAGGGTGCTGGAAGACCACTAGGAAGCCCGAATAAGGCTACTGCGGATGCTCGGCAGGCTATAGCCTCATTTGTGGATGGAAACGCTCACAGGCTCACTGAGTGGCTTGATGCTGTAGCGAAGGGTGATCCTAATAACGATATAAAGCCTAATCCAGCGAAGGCATTTGATATGTTCCAGTCGGTGGTGGAGTATCACATTCCAAAGCTGGCGAGGATGGAGCACTCAGGTAGCGATACTAACCCTGTGGTGATTGAGCACAACATAGATATATTTGGCGAGTTGCTCAAGAACATCAAGATGAAGCGCCAGAGTGGTGAATGAGTGTTCTAGAGGAAATACTAGAGGATCCATCACTTAAGGATGAATTCAGTCGCAAGACTCCGATTGAGCAGATAGTAATCAATTGGCAGTTGAAGTGGCTGGAGTTGCAGGCGCATGATCATCAGATTGAGCCTGCGGGGGATTGGTGGAACATATGGCTGATGCTTGCGGGGCGCGGTGCTGGTAAGACGCGTGCGGCGGCGGAGACACTAGCATACTGGGCATGGAGCCAACCCAATACCAGATGGCTTGTATCAGCACCTACCAGCGGTGATGTGAAGGGTACCTGCTTTGAGGGTGACTCAGGACTTCTTAGTGTAATCCCGAAGGAGCTGATAGCGGATTACAACAAAGCGCTTCATGAGATTAGGTTGATCAATGGCTCATTCATCAAGGGGATACCTGCGAGTGAGCCAGAGCGCTTTCGCGGTCCGCAATTCCACGGCGGGTGGCTCGATGAGCTTGCGGCTTGGGAGTACCTCCAAGAGTCATGGGACATGATCCAGTTTGGTATCCGATTGGGAACACGCACTAAGCTGATCTGCTCGACTACGCCAAAGCCCAAGGATGTGGTGCTTGACTTGATCGCTCGTGAGAGTGACGATGTGGTGATCACCCGCGCCAGCACATACAGCAACATCAAAAATCTGGCGCCATCATTCCAGAAGCAGATCTTGCAGTATGAGGGAACTAAGCTCGGACGCCAAGAGATCCATGCGGAGATCATCGACCCAGAGGAGGGCGGTATCGTCAAGCGCGACTGGTTCAGGCTCTGGCCAGACGACAAGCCCTTCCCTAAGTTCGAGTACATCATCCAGTCTTATGACTGTGGATACAAAGACGGCAAAGAGAATGATCCGACTGGATGCATTACCTTGGGCGCGTTCAAGCCACTAGATGGCGGTATGTGTGTGATGGTGATTGACTGCTGGCAAGATAAGCTGACATATCCTGACCTGCGCCCCAAGATCATTGATGAGTATGAGACTGTATATGGCGAGGGAAAAGAGAAGAAGCGGGTTGATCTGTTACTGGTAGAGGACAAAGCCGCGGGCATCAGCTTGATACAAGATCTGCAAAGAGCCAACTTGCCCGTGATTGGGTACAACCCAGGTCGTGCCGACAAGACTCAGCGCCTGTCAATTGTTGCCAACATCATCCGCGCAGGTCGGGTGTGGGTACCAGAGTCAGGCGTGAGAAAGGGATTCGTGCGCGACTGGGCTGAAGGCATGGTGTCGCAGATCTGCTCATTCCCTGAGACGGCGCATGATGAGTTTGTGGATTGCATCAGCCAAGGATTGCGCTACCTGCGCGATGCAGGCTGGATATCAATTGATGCCCCACCAAGAGATGACTATGACGAAGAGGATTACATCGACGCTGAAGGATTCAACAACATCAAGAAGGGTAATCCTTATGCGATGTAAGTTATGTGTAAGTGGAATTCAATTCCACCCCATAGACTTAAAACTAAGCAAGTGGCATAATCCAGCGATCTCAACATAAGGTATTAATGTGGCAGATAATAGACCCGTCCCTATGCCGCCTGAAATAAGAGCGGAGCTTGCTAGGCTTCGTGCTCTGATGGTTCCAGATGCGGAAGCCTACAGACGGCGCGAGATAGGATCTAAGCGCATGGAGGAGGAGGCAAAGAAGATACAGCCCCTGCGTCCACTGAGCGCGGCAGATACCGATCTGGAGTACCTATCCGCGGCCAGTGGCGGTCAGGTAGACATGGACAGGATGCGCCTTGAGCTGATGAACGGCGGCGGCAAGGCTAAGTTCCTGAAGGACAGCAAGGTGAAGGAGCGTTTGTATCATGGAACAATAGCAGACATTGACAAATTTAAAATGCCCAAAAACTCCGTTGGCATATGGGCAAGCCGAAGTCCTGATGTGGCAAACGAATATGCAACGATTGCCGCTCGTGGTTCAGGCAACCCTTCCATTTATCCATTGCATGCACATTTAAAAAACCCAGCGTCTGAAAAAGAATTTGGTGACGCATGGGAAGAAGCCGCAAAAGACAGTTCTCGACTTGGATGGAATACGCATGACCAGCGTCATCGAGAAATTCTTCAAAGTAAAGGTTTTGATGGCGCTATTCTTGGAGATTCTGTGGTTGTCTTTAATCCAAAGCAATTAAAGTCAGCCATTGGTAACCGCGAAACCTATAACACCAAAGACCCAGACATCACCAAAGCCAACGGTGGCTCCATCAACAAAGCCAAGTTTCTGAAGGACAGCAAGGTCAAAGACGTTCTGTATCACGGCACAAGCAATGACATCACTCAATTTGACACCAATAGAGGTAAAGGTCTTATGCTTGGTGCTGGAGCATATTTCACGCCAAATGTAAAAAAAGCTGAAAGCTATGCAGGGGACACTAAGGGTCACAATGCCACCATAATGCCTGTGCATGTTTCACTTAAAAATCCAGTAGAAACAAGTATATTTGATCAAAAATATATGGGTTCTATATCCGACAAAGAAAATGCCAAACTTCGCGCCAAAGGGCATGATGGCATCATTCTTAGAAATTCTGATGGAAACATAGCTGAGGTTGTGGTCTTTCACCCTCATCAGATTAAGTCAGCTACTGGCAACCGTGGCACATACGACACAAATAACCCAGACATTACTAAGAAGAATGGTGGACTAGCCCACATGAACAAGGGCGGTAGCACAAACGAGAAATACCCATCCATCCAAGAAATGATCCAGCGATTAAAAGAGGAAGGAAGAACGCCGATTGTTCCCGTGCCTAATCGCTGGTTTGCCGATCCAGTAAAGCACCCGCATCAACAGAAGATGATCGAGCGCATTCTTGCAAAGACTGGACATGGGCGTGAAGGCTTTCCTTCTGGTGCCTATATCAATCCGCAGACTGGCGAGCCGATGGACTTTGACATCATGAACGACTTAGGTGTTGTTATTGATCCCAACACAGGTAGACCCATGATGTCTGGCATCAAGTCTGACCTGAGACAGATTGATCCAAAGTACGGCTCAATCACCAAGAGCAACTTGGTGCGCAAGGGCTTGTTCAAGCATGAAGGCGGCGATGAGTTGCTCAAGAACTTGGCATTCCTTGCAACCATTGAGAAAAGCGGCAAGGGACATCACTACGGACTGTCAACGCAATATGCATCACCTGCTGAGCTTGTAAACACAATGACTGGTCAGAATCCAACACTTAGGCCACACAGCCGCGGGGACATATTTGGTGTTGGTGATGAGGTTGGCCGCATATCCATCCAAGGCAAACACCATCCCGTGTACGAGAAGTTGTTGGTTGCACCTGCTGGCTCTGATGTGCAGGGCAAGAAGCTACACAAAGCCAAGGGTGGCAAAGTCACCCACGCCCATCACCTTGAAATAGAAGAGCGTCCACTATGAAACACTTAGTCGGAAAAGGTAAGCCATTCCATTCTGCTGTGGATAAGACTGCGGCGCTGTTAAAGCGCAAGGTAGGCACTGGCGCTGAGTTCATGAAAGAACTACAGGGCTTGGGTGGAATCAAGCAAGCAGAGATTGACGAGCGTGGCTTGAGTGAGCTGATGGGCGCTCCCAAGATGACGCATGAGCAGTTTATGAAAGCGCTATCGGCTAAGCCTGCGCCAGCGATACGTGAGAAGGTGTTAGGTGAAAAACCAGAGCCGCCAAGCAAAGAAGTGCTTCGCAGAAATGCAAACGATTTGATTAGAGTGCGCGCCAGAGAATACGCTAGTGAAGGATCTGATACATCGGCAGAGTACCGAGCCTTAGCGGCAGAAGAAATGCAAAGGTTGCGCTCTAATCACATGGATCAGGCTTTGCGCCTTGCAGAAGAACATGCAACCAAAAACCCAAGTTCAACGTATCACGAAGCTTACACGTTGCCCAGTGGTGAGAACTACCGTGAGATGCTGATCAAAGCACCCAAAGTTGAAACACAGTTTGGCGATGAGAACCCATACTTCAATGGCGTATATAGCCATTTTGGTGGAGAGCCTGCCATCCTAGCCAGCATGCGCTTGAAGGATCGCACTGGCCCCAACGGTGAGAAGCTATTGCACCTAGAAGAGTTGCAGTCAGACTGGCATCAGCAAGGGCGTGAGAAGGGATACAAAGTACGCGACCCACTTGCAGAAGAATATAAAAAATTAGAACAAAAAATGTTTAGCGGTCAAATGAGTTATACGCCAGCAGAAGAAAAAAGATTTTATGACTTGCAAGAACAAGGATATGACGACAAGCCTGTAACTGGAGTTCCTGACGCCCCATTCAAAAAGAACTGGGAAGAGATGGCGTTGAAGCGCCTGATCCACCACGCCGCGGAGAAGGGCTATCACGGCATTGTGGTGACGCCAGGCGCTGAGCAGGCAAACCGTTACAACTTGGCCAACCATATCGACAGCCTTCACTTCTCCAGAAATAGTGATGGAACAGTTGACATTAACGCAGTCAAAGATAGAAATACTGTGGTTGACAAAACTATGCAAACGCCAGAACAAATTGAAAGCATGGTTGGCAAAGATCTTGCACAGAAGATATTTAATACAAAGACCAGTTTTGGATCATTAGAAGGACTTGACCTCCAAGTCGGCGGCGAAGGCATGAAGGGCTTCTACGACAAGAAGGTGCCCAACATTCTGAACGCTATCGGCAAGAAGTATGGCGTGAAGGCGCAGTTGGGTGGTCACAAAATTCAAACTGGAACAGAATATGTGCGCAATGCCCAAGGCGATATCACGCACATGGAAGTTCCAAAGTACGCTCAACTGCATCACTTCCCCATCACAGAACAGATGCGTAAAGATGTGTTAACTAATGGATTACCTTTATATCAAAAGGGTGGCATCATCCACAAAGCCCAAGGAGGCGCGGTGAAGACATTTGACTATGAAAACCCACAACACACAATGAGTGTTGCTGTACATTTATCTCGGCACCCAGAGTTTAAAAAGGCATCATCGCCTGCTGTAGACATCAAAAACATTCTGCATGAGATGCTATCCAAGGGTGACTATAGATTTTTGGAAGACCCAAGGACACAAGAAGCGCTACATAAAGCGGGGCATGACAGCTACTTTGTGCAGGAGAAGACTGGCAAGGTTAGCTATCCGATCAAGCATGTGGTTAAAAAAGCATTTGGCGGATCCATCAATGAGATGAAAGCGGAGATGATGGGGCGCAAGCCAGTAAGTTTGAATGACTTGAGCCAGATTGGTGCTAATGAAGCCCCAGACATGAATGTCAAGGCATATGTTCCCCCAACAAATGAAGAGAAGTTGCCTGTTGGTGGTGTATCCACGCATGAAGGCGCTCTCCCAATTGGTGGTGTGGATATGAACACGCAACAGCAAGGACAGCAGTTGGTGCCACAAAGCTTAGCGCCACAACAACCTCCACAGGGTCAGCAAGGTGGTTTGCCCCCACAAGGACAGCAAGGAGCAAGTGCAGGAGCATCTAGCCCTGCACAGCAGAGCAACATCTTGCAGATGACTCCACAAGGTCAAGCATTGAGCGCATTGAAACCTGTGCAACAGCAACAACAGCCTATGCCACAGATGGCTGATGGTGGACTTGCACATTTAAAAGATGGCGATCAACCGCCTAAAAAGAAACCTACAGTAGCTGAACAAAAGCAAGCAATTTTTGCTAAAGCACAAGAAGGTTTGATGAAACCATCGGAAGCATTGGGCAAGCATGAGGGCAAGTACATGCACATTACTGAGGCGGATCGCGCTAAAGTTGAAAAACGCAAGCATGGAATGCGTGGTGGTGTTGGTTTTTCTCAAATTGGATTGGAAGATCCTAATTATGCTGGCAGAGTTTGGGGAGTTGGTAAATCAAGCACAGCAATTAAATTGCTAAACCGCCAAAAGCGCGGGCTATCCCCAGAAGATAAATCTGTGTTTACAACATTCATAGGCACACCAGAGATGCATACATCTAACCAGCTGGTGTTTAACAGAATGTGGAATAAGTTTCAGGAAGCGCGTAAAGCTGGTTTACTTAGTCCAGAGCAAGAAGCCGAAATGCTAGACATCATGCGCTCGGCAATGACAAAAGAAACAAAGAAAAATCCTAGCAAACCTGTGTTTGATCCGAATGTAAATTTTGACAACACACATCATATGTTTGATACATTTGAAAGAAGGCGCATTTTGTCTGACTTGATGTCTGGCAAAAAAATAGGTGGAAAAAAAGCGCAAATATTTGATGCTACAAAAATGATTGAGGACACAACCGATCCAAGATTACTTCACGCGCCAAGTCTTTCGGTTGGACCGCATGTATTTTCTTTCAGCGGGAAAACATCATATGAGCCTGAGTTGAATAAAGCTTTCCCGTTTATGCTTCATGGCGAAACAAGCCCAGAGGCTTTTCAACAATTACCATTCACAGAAGCGGCGCCAGAGTTTACTGAAGAAATTAGAAAAACTAAGGGCAGAGAGCCTGGCTACATGGACATCGTTCGAAAAATACCGCGTCAGTTTATATCTGAAGAATATCTAACTGGCTTGCAGAAAAAAGGTAAAAAGAAGGGTGGCAAAGTAAGCATGGATGTCATGACACTAGAGCTAACCCGTAAATCAAAGAAGGCTAAATAATGGATGAAGATCAAGAAAACATGTTGCCTGAAGAGCAAGAAGACGGTAGTGCTATCGTCGATATAGACAACATAGATACTGAAGAACAGCCTGATGGCAGTGCGATTGTGACCATTGAGGAAGATGGCCCTGAGTACAACCCAGACTTTTATGCAAACATTGCGGAGTCACACGACCGCTTTGATTTATCAACATTGGCGATGCGCTATATCGACCTTCTCAAGAAGGACAAGAGCGCTCGTGAACAGAGGGATAAGCAGTATGAAGAGGGTATTAAGCGCACTGGTATGGGTAATGACGCGCCTGGAGGCGCCACTTTTATGGGCGCTTCTAAGGTTGTACATCCAGCAATGGCAGAGGGATGTGTGGATTTTGCGGCAAGAGCGATCAAAGAGATGTTCCCTCCAGATGGCCCAGTCCGAACTAAAGTCTTGGGGAAGATGGATGAGATCAAAGCTGATCGTGCGGAACGAAAGCGTGACTATCTTAATTGGCAGATTACTGAGCAGATTGAAGAATTCCGCGATGAGCAAGAGCAGTTACTGACTCAGCTACCACTGGGTGGATCGCAATACTTCAAACTATGGTTTGATGAGGAGAAGAAGCGTCCATGTGTGGAGTTCTTGCCTATTGATCGTGTGATTTTGCCCTTTGCGGCGACAAACTTTTACACCGCACAGCGCGCCGCGGAGGTGCATGAGATAACGCATTGGGAGTTCAATCGTCGCATACAAAGTGGCATGTACCGCGATATAGATTATGTAAAGGCTACAGCCGAGATTGATCCAAACAAAGTACAAAAAGCTAATAACAAGATTGAGGGTAAGCAGTACGAAGACAATGAAGACGGTCTGCGCAAGGTTTACCATGTTTATACCTATCTTGAGCTGGAAGATGACAAGTATTCCAAAGGCAAGATGGCGCCTTACATTCTAATGATTGATGAGCTTGACCAAGAAGTTGTTGGCTTATACAGAAATTGGGAAGAGCAAGATGAAACGATGACCAAGTTAGATTGGATTGTCGAGTTCAAGTTTATCCCTTGGAGGGGCGCATATGCGATTGGACTGCCTCATCTTATTGGTGGTTTGTCTGCCGCTCTCACTGGTGCTTTGCGCGCACTTATGGATTCGGCTCACATAAACAATGCCGCAACTATGCTCAAGCTCAAGGGAGCAAAGATAAGCGGACAGAGTCAGCAGGTAGAGGTAACTCAGATTGTAGAGATTGAGGGCGCGCCAGGCGTGCAAGACATCCGCCAAATCGCTATGCCCATGCCTTTCAATCCGCCTTCACAGGTTCTTTTCCAGCTTCTAGGATGGCTAGATCAAGCCGCTAAAGGGGTTGTAAGCACAAGTGAAGAGAAGATAGCGGACATCAACTCTCAGGCTCCTGTAGGTACTACACAAGCTTTAATTGAGCAAGGCGCGGCGGTGTTCTCCGCTATTCATGCTCGACTGCACGAGAGTCAAGCGCGTGTGCTCAAGATCTTGTGTCGCTTGAACCGCTGGCACTTTGACGAGATGCGCAAAGCGGACATTGTTACTGACTTAGACATCAACCGCGAAGACTTTGCAAAGAACACGGATGTGGTGCCAGTCTCTGATCCGCACATCTTCTCTGAGACTCAGCGTATGGCTCAGATGCAAGCGGTGTTATCACTTGCAGAAAAGCATCCTGATCAGTTCAACATGAATGCCGTATTGAGCCGTTCTTTGAAGCAGATGAAGGTGCCAAACATCAATGAGCTGATGAAGGATGTACCTGCACCAGAACAACGCACATCTGCGGATGAGAATGCGGCTATGTTGCTGGGTCAGCCATCTTATGCATACATCCAACAAGATCACATTGCGCATATACAAGATCACCTGCAATTTGCACTGAATCCATTCCTTGGACAGTCTCCATTTGCAGATCCGCAATACCTCAACCATTTAATTGAGCATCTGAAACAACACATGACCCTGTGGTATCTGAATAGATCCAATGGATATGTTGCACATTCCCGCGGTGGAAAACCTGTTGATAACTATGATGATCCTAAGTTGACGGCAACGATAGATCAGTTGTACACGATTACGGGTGCGCATGTAATCATGGATGTACAGCAAGTATTCCAAGAGTTTGCTCAACCATTCCAACAGTTGATACAGATGGCTCAACAGCGCTCTGCATCGCCTCCACCCTTACCACCTGATGCACAAGTGGTTAAGGATACCAATATGGCTGAGACACAGCGCAAGACGCAAAAAGACCAAGCTGATATGCAATATGACCAAGCAAAGTTGCAGTTTGAGTTGCAAAAAGCGCAAATGGAGAATCAGACAAAGATTGATATTGAGAATTCAAAGTTGACGCATCAGACTATCCAACACGCAAATGAGTTACAGGCATCCGTGCCACCACCACCGCAAGTACCGCCAGAAGTGGCGGGAAGCGCAAACCCACCTGCGCAAGCAGAACCACCTCAACCACAAGGAAATGAAAATGGCAACATCTGATCAAGAACAAAAAGGCATTAACGTGCCACAACACAAACGTCTAGCTCAAGGCGCACCTATCAATGGCCAGACCATGAAAGATAGTGGCGCTAAAGCCAAAGGCGGCTTGGCTCACGCTAAGAAAAAATGATAGCTGTATTGATCGGAAGGATCAAACAACGCCAAATAGAGATAGGTGTATCCCTAGCCACAGGTAATGCGACTACATGGGAGACATATCAAAGGATGGCTGGTGAGCATCAAGGACTGCAATATGTCCTAGATGCCATCAATGGAATGTTAGAAGACGAAGAAAACAAAGAATAAGTCCCCCTAAAGGACTGAGGCCGCGCTGAAAAGCGCTTTAACGATGCACCTGAAACTATGGTGTTTTTTAGGAGTTAGTATGAGTGAGAAAGAGAAAATCCCTACGATAGAAGGGAAGGCGGGGGTGTCTGATCCAGCTGAGCTGGCTTGGGCATTTCCAGATGTAAACGCAGGTCAGGCACCTCTTGGTGGACGGGTAATTGTTCAATTACGCCGAATCAAGAAGAAAGCTGGCGTCATTATCATTGTCGATGAGACAAAAGAGAATGAAAAATGGAACAACATGATCGGTAAGGTCGTGGCTATTGGTCCTTTAGCGTATAAAAACAGAGACACGATGGAGTCTTGGCCAGAGGGCGCTTGGGCGCAGATTGGCGATTTTGTCCGCGTCCCACGCTGGGGCGGTGACCGTTGGGAGCGACATGTTCCCAATGAAGAATCTAACGAAGATCCCGTGTTATTTATGACGATTAATGATCATGAAGTGATTGCAAAAATCACAGATGACCCTTTGTCGTTCAAAGCTTACGTGTAAAAAGGACAAGCAATGGCAACCGATACAAAAGAAGAATTGGAATTGAGCGTACAGGAAGAAAAAGACGGCTCTGCGGTCGTTGATTTACCTGAAACTATGCTTAGTGACGATGTAAATGAACAAAATACAGAAAAAATTAGTGATGGTGATGTTGATACCGAGGATTTAGACCATCCAGATGATGATCAAGAGCTTCGGGAGGCAAAACGCAACCGTCGCAAGGCTAAAAGACAAGCTGTTCGGGCTACAAGTCGAGAAAAAGACCTGCGCTTACAGCAGTTACAGCGTGAAAATGAGGAATTTAAGCGTCGTTTATCTAATGTAGAGCGCGAAACTAAGCAAAGTCAGATTTCCCGCATTGATAAGAACATTGAGGACAACCAAGTTCGCTTGGAATATGCCAAGATGAAGTTAAAAGAGGCGGCTGAGAACAGTGATGGCGAAGCAATGGTGGAAGCGCAGACTCTTTGGCGCCAAGCTGAAGATCAGTTGGCGCATTTACAAGGAATTAAACAACGCGCATCACATGACTTTGACAACTCCCCATCTGACGCGCCTGATCCAGTAATTCAGCGCAATGCCGCAGATTGGGTACGTCGCAATCCTTGGTACAACCCAGAAGGAAATGACAGCGACAGCCGAGTAGCCAAAAAAGTAGATGAGTTGTTAGCGACTGAAGGATGGAATGCATCTGATCCTGATTATTGGGACGAGTTAGATAGTCGCTTGCAAAAATCATTGCCACACCGTTATAATGTCAACACAAACGAAAGTTCTGTAGTTAGAAAACCGAGGAACGTAGTTGGTAGTTCAGGACGTGAAGCGTCGGCGGCATATGGCGGTAATAACCGATCTAGTTTTGTGCTCTCACCTGAAAGGGTAAAAGCAATGAAAGAGGTTGGTGCTTGGGATAACCCAGACCGTAAGAAAAAAATGATCGCCGAGTTCGTAAAGTACGACCGCATGAATGCCAATTAACTAATACATGGAGTTTCAAATGACAGAATCACGTTTAAAAAAATCTCTCAAAGCTGGTGGACGCGAGGATCGCGCAAGTGAGGACGCTACCCGCTCAGCTCCTGAGACAAAGTTCATTTCTGCGCAAGAACGTAAAAAGATGTGGAGCGAGGAGTGGACGCAATCAGCATTGCCAAAACTGCCCAGTATTGATGGGTGGCATCCTTGCTGGCTTTCGACAACTAACAGTTACGATTCAATCGATAAGAGGATTCGTCTAGGGTACGTTCCAGTGAAAGCTGATGAGTTACCAGGCTATGAGGACTATCGGGTTAAATCGGGTGAACATGTTGGGTATATTTCTTGTAATGAGATGTTGTTATTTAAGTTGCCAATGGATATTTTCCAAGAGTACATGATGGAAATGCACCATGATCGTCCTCGTGATGAAGCGGACAAAGTTCGTGTTCAGCTTGAAAGTCTCCAAGGACAGCGCGATAGCAACGGAAAATCACTTGTAAATGTTGAAGGCGAAGGTATTGGCTCTCTTGATCAGCAACCAAGCAAAGTCCCAGTCTTTTCTGGGTAATCTTTAACTAAGGAGTATTTTATGAGTTCAACCTCTGCTCCGTTTGGCTTGCGCCCTGCGTTCCACCCTTCTGGTTTGGATCGCGCACAGGCGTTAGCTGGCGGTATCGTATCTGGCTACGGCACAGATATTCTCAAAGGCGCACCCGTGCGCTACAACAGTACTGCTGGTACATCCGTTGCCGCAGGCACCATCACTAATGCGGCCGCAAGCGGCGCATGGTCTGGCGCTTTTGCTGGCGTTGAGTGGACTGACACTACTGGTCGTCGTCGCATAAGTAACTACTGGCCTGCCAGCACTACTTACCAAACTGGTTCATGCGTTGCTTATTTCTACAACGACCAAAACATCGTTTATGAAATCCAAACTGATGCAACTATCGCTCAGACATCGCTTGGCGGCGAATACAACTTCAGCGCAACTACTGGTTTTACCGTTACTTCTGGCTCTACCACTACTGGCTTGTCTTCGACTTGCTTGGGCGTGTCTACTGCCGTTGCTGATGGTTCTCAAGGTTCAATGCGCGTTGTTGACATTGCTCCCTATGTGGACAATGCGTGGGGTGATTCCTACGTTATTGTTCGTGTCGTTAACGCACGTTCACAATACTTCGGTAGCGTGACCGCAATCGTTTAATATAAGGAGCTAAATCATGGCCGCACCAATGCGCAGTACGGACTTTAGATCAATCGTTGAACCAATTCTCAACGAGTGTTTTGACGGAGTCTATGACCAACGAGCCGACGAGTGGAGCCGAGTGTTCCGCGAAGAAGACGGCATTCCACGTAACTACCACGAAGAGCCTGTCCTTTATGGATTTGGCGCCGCTCCACAATTGCTGACGGTACTCCAGTTACCTATCAGCAAGGTGGCGTACTCTTCTTGAAGCGCTATGTATACAAAGTGTATGGCTTGGCCTTCGCTTTGACCAAAGTGCTTGTTGAAGACGGCGATCACATCCGTATCGGTCAAGTTTATGCACGTCACTTGGCACAATCTTTGGTCGAAACCAAAGAATTGTTGTCTGCTAACGTGTTAAACACCGCTTTCAACTCCAGCTATGTTGGTGGCGACGGCGTATCTTTGATCAACACCGCACACCCAATCGTGAACGGTACATTCTCTAACCAGTTGGCTACCGCCGCTGTGTTGTCACAGACATCTTTAGAGCAAATGTTGATCCAGATTCGTCAAGCTGTTGACAACAACGGCAAGAAGATTCGTTTGGTTCCACGTCAATTGATCGTGGCGCCAGGCAACATCTTCCAAGCCGAAGTGTTGTTGAAGTCTGTTCTCCGTACAGGCAACGCTAACAACGACATCAACCCCGTCAAGTCTATTGGCTTGTTGGATGAGGGCGCCGTAATTCTGTCTCGTTTGACTTCATCTACCGCATGGTGGGTGCAGACTGACGCTCCAGAAGGCTTCAAGTTGTTGATGCGCCGCCGTCTTGAGAAGACTATGGAAGGTGACTTCGAGACTGACTCTATGCGCTACAAAGCGACAGAGCGTTACGATGTTGGCTTTACAGACCCACGTTGTGCTTACGGCACACCTGGCGCCTAAAACCAATCGGGGGGTGGAATTGAATTCCACTCCTCTTTTTTAAATTCTGAGTGGTTCAAGCCACAGGGAGAAAAAAATGCCTCAATTTTCGGACGACCTATTCTTAGGTCCAGCCCAGACCTACATGGGTACTGGTCAAACTCAAACAGAAGCAGTTGTAACTGGCTCTGTTTCCTCAACAACTATGACTGTGACATCAGTTCTTTCTGGTGATCCTTTAGTTCTTGGCCAATATGTAAGTGGTACTGGCGTAACTGCTGGCTCTTACATTACAGCCTTTGGTACTGGTAATGGTGGAGTTGGCACATACACATTAAGTGCTTCTTCGTCTTCTACTGGTTCTATCACAATTACCGCATCTGGAGATGGTAATTTAAATGATCCATCTCTAATGGATTTAGGCGTTGGCCCATTGGGTCGCGTTTTTATTTGGGATTTTGTTCCACAAACTTTGCAAGCCGCAAACATTGCCGCATCGCAAACCCCTGCCGCCGCAGGTAACTTAACATTGACCGCAGGTACATCTGCCAAGTCTTTGGTTCGTACTGACGGTACAACTGTGATTCAATTGAATACTCCTCGTGCATTGCAAGTTGTTACAAGCACAGCCGCCGCTACAACTTTGGCTGGTGTTGCAATTGCTAACACATCTGGTGGTATTACCTTTACCTCGCAAGCAGGTTTGGTAACTGGTCAGCGTTTGACTATCTCTGGTACTTTAGGTGGTACAGGTAGCATCACTGGTTACACCACCCCAACGACCTACATCCTGACCGCTGTGACAGCTACTTCTGCAACCCTGACTACTACAGCAGGCGCGGCAGTTGTGACCACCGCAGGTACGCCTACAGGCTTGACCTACACTTTGGGCGTTGCTCCTCAGACCGTGACTGTTTCTGGCTACGATTACTACGGCCAGGCAATGACTGAAGCAATTACTTCTAGCGCTTCTATAAGCACTGCTGTTAATGGCAAGAAGGCGTTTTATCAGATCTCTTCAATTGCTGTTGGTGGTGCTACAGGTACAGCAGTGACCGTTGGTACAACTGATATTTTTGGTTTACCAGTTCGCTGTTTTGATGCTGGATATGTTGTCAAAGTTGGTTGGAACAATACCTTGTTGCAAAACGCAGGTACATTTGTTGTCGCTGATATGACCAATCCTGCAACATCTACTACTGGTGATGTGCGTGGAACTTTTACGCCCACATCAGCATCTGATGGTGTAAAGCGTTTGGTGATGACTATTGCAGTCCCAGCAATTGCTGTTGGCCCCAATGCTACCCGCACTGGTGCTCTTGGTGTTACTCAAGCCTAATCAGGAGGACTAGATGTCTGAATTCAAACCAATGGTCAAAATGATGACCGACGAGCCTTCAGTTATTCTGAAACTCAAAAAAGGCGGCAAAGTCAAGCATGACATGCATGAAGAGCATCATGGTCACAAAGCCATGAACGCTCCTCACCATGAAAAAGCTGAGCATGGCAAAGCTCCTAAGAAGCCTTCAATCGCTGAGCGCCGTAAAGCTATGAATCCTAACTTCATGAAGAAGGGTGGACACATGGCGCACAAGGACATGGGTGGCGCTATGCCAATGCCTGCACCTCAAGCGCCTATGGGCGGTGGAATGCCTGCAATGCCTGCACCAATGAGCCGTCCTAAAGTAATGGCTATGTCACCACAGCAAAGCATGGCTCGCCGTGCAATGTTGAAGAAGGCTATTACTGGCATGAAAAAAGGTGGCGGCATGGAAGCGCACATCGAGAAGTTGGAGAAAGAACTCCATCATCACGAGAATATGCCTATGGGCAAGGCGCACAAGATGCACCACAAGGCTGATGGCGGTGCAATTGACAATGTCATGACCAAAACCACCATCAAAGGCAATGTTAAGAAATTTGAAAACACCAAGATGAATAATGGTCAACATCATGACAAAAATCATGACACTGGTGCAATCAAAGAAAGCAATGCTGGTGGTTATAAGCATGGTGGACATGCTCACAAAATGCATCACAAATCAACTGGTGGCGATATTCCTGCTGATACTCACAAAAATAAAAACGTGGGCAAAAGCAAGATGCATGGCACCATTGAAGACAATGAGCATGACTATTTGAACACTGAAATGCACAGCGCTAAGCGTGACAAAGCGCACGGCACTGGCGGCATCAAAGAGAAAAACTTTGGTGGCTACAAGATGGGTGGCAATGTAAATTGGGAAAACCGTCCTGCTAACACTTCCAAGGATAACAAATCTAATCGCACTACTGGTGGCGTTAAAGAAGCCAACGGCGGCGGCTACAAGATGGGTGGTTCCACAAAAAAAGCCTACGCCACGGGCGGTAATGTAATTGACGATGGCAAGGCAGTAAAAATGCCAAAGCACTTCGTCAGCCGTCCCGTGGCAAACAGCCTGCAATCTGGCACCTTTGCTAAGGGTGGCAAGGTTGACTTTTATAGTGACCTTGCAAAGAAGTTACAAAAGAATCCTGAGAAGCCAAATTTACGTCTTATCAAAACCCATACTGGCCCAAAAGGCCACGTGGCAAAGGTTTACAAAGACCGTGACTATGGCGAATACAGGACTAAGTTCTACTCACCTGAAGGCAAGCATTTAACTGAAGGTGATTCCCATACGGATGATTCTGAAGATGCTCACATGACAGCGATGCATGAAGTAAACAAAGGTTACGCCAAGGGTGGCAAAACTAAAAAGTGCTAAACAAGGTCGGGGGGCTTCGGCCCCCACTTCTTTAAGGAAAAAACATGGGAACTTATTCTTCTGCGACCCGTCAAGGCGCATTTGAGCCATTTGACTTGCAAGTCAGCCGTGGCCAAGTAGACGGCCACACATACTTATTTCAGTTTGGCCAAGCGGCTACTGTTACCACCAACCAATCTGTTTGGGCTAATACTGGCGTTTACGCATTCCCTGCGGCGGCGACAGTGATGAAAATTTCAAGCGCTAGTGCAAACGACACTGCCGCTGGTACTGGCGCACGCACAGTATTTATATCTGGATTGGATGCTAGTTACAACCCAATCTCTGAAACAGTCTCTTTGAGTGGCCAAACAGCCGTCAATACGACTAACAGTTACTTGCGTATCAATGACTTCTATGTGTTGACTTGTGGCAGTGGAAACACCGCCGCTGGCATCATTTACGCTGGTACAGGCGCAGTGACGACAGGTGTACCTGCAACCATCTACTCATTGATGCCAGTTGCTTACAACGCTCAGACACAAGCGATCTACACAGTACCTGCTGGGTACACCGCTTACATCACAAGCTACACATTCACATCCAACAACACAACGGCTAACACCATTTGTTCTGGATTCTTGTATGTCTACTTGTATGGAAACAACTTCCCAACGATTGAAGCGTCTGCTCGTTTTAATGCTGGCGGTATTTTTGATAGGCACTTTGACTGCCCATTGAAGTTCGCAGAGAAGACAGACCTTGATATGCACGTCTCTGCTGGTGCTACTGGCCAAATGACTGGCGAGATGCACATTGTGTTAGTTAAGAACCCTGATTAAGGACGTATATGCCATTGATCAAATCAAAGTCTGACAAAGCTTTCAAGTCAAACATCAAAGCTGAGATTCACGCAGGCAAGCCCCAGCGTCAGGCGGTGGCAATTGCATATGCTGTAAAGCGCTCTGCAAAGAAGGCTAGTGGCGGAAGCATGTCTAGCAATCCTCATGATTATGACAGTGATGTAGACTTTTACGCCGCACAAAATCGCAATAAGTACAACGCAAAGTACCCTAAAGCTACTGTGCGGAGTGCTACACCCACCGAGCATGACATTGAATCTGATTTTATGAATCCAGCAGAGCGCAGACTTCGTGCAGAACAATCTCGGATGGCAAAACAAAAGCCAATGAGCCAAGAAGAAAGAACAAACTTCTTAAAAGGCGTGCGCGAAGGCATGGAGAAAATGCATCAGAAAAAAGCCAAAGGCGGCAAAGTTAAACACCACAACTGGTAAGGAATTAATTTATGGCAATCAATGCACAAGCACAAGCGGCGGCTCAAGCGGCGGCTCAAGCAAAGGCTCAAGCGGCGGCTCAAGCCCTAGCAAAAAAACAGGCAGATGAAAAAGCAAAAGCTGATGCTTTGGCAAAACAACAACAACTAAAACAACAAGAACTAGCGCGTCAGCAGTTGTTAAAAGAACAGCAAGCACAAGCCAAAGCGGAGGCAGATGCTAAAGCCAGAGCGGCGGCTCAAGCAAAGGCTCAAGCGGCGGCAGATGCTAAAGCTAAAGCGGCGGCAGATGCGGCGGCGTATAAGCTTGCACAACAACAAGCACCTATTAAGCGTCAACAGGATAAATATCTTATTGACTATGCACGCTCTGTTAATCCAAATACAAATTTAAATTTTGATGATTTTTTGCGATATCAACAGTATGCAGATTTGCAAGCAAAGACACCGATATCCGCTGGTCAAGTAAGTTTTTCAGATTATTTAAATGGGGTAAGAAATCCCGCTGATCCTCCTCAAAAACTTACTGCAACGGCAAATCAAAATTTGGAGAGTGATTTTTTTAATAAATACAATCCAACACAGCAAAAACAATATTTAATGCAAGCTTCGAAAGATCCTAAGATTAGTTCTTTATATAACAATCCATATGATAGAAGTTTAAGAAGTAGTCCAAATTTCAGTTATAACAATCCTAACTTTGATATTGGCATTCCGACAACTTCTGGTCCCCAATACGGCGGTGGCACTCCTCCAGAATATGCTACAAAAACTCTTCCAGATGCTACAAAAACTCTTCCGACTTACAAAAGGGGTGGCAAGATCAAAGCCATGCCAATCAAAAAATCGCAAAAGAGCGAAGGCAAAATTGATCTAAATAATTGCAAGGTTTCTACTGCATCCAAAGGCAAGCGCAACAATAACTGGTAATTTATATGTCAAAAAATGGACTTTATGCCAACATTCATGCAAAACAGTTAAGGATAGCGCATGGTTCTGGTGAGCATATGCGTAAAGCTGGAAGCAAAGGCGCGCCGACTGCACAAGCTTTTAAGGATTCAGCTAAAACTGCAAAGATGAAAAAAGGCGGCGTATCGCTTGCAATTGGCAGAGGTGAAAAACTATCTGCTGACAAGGGCGCTGGATTGACCGCAAAGGGTCGCGCAAAGTACAATAGCGAAACTGGTTCACACCTTAAAGCTCCACAAGCAAAGGGATCGCGTCATGATTCATTTTGTGCTCGCATGTCTGGGGTTGTTGAGCACTCAAAGGGTGACGCACCGAGAGCAAAAGCATCATTGAAGCGCTGGCACTGCCCAGGCTGGTAAGGCAATAAATGGCAGGCACTACTAGTGGAACCGTTGGTCAGACAATAGTCACCGTTCAAAATTTGATTGACAACGGTGCGCGCCGTGCTGGAAAACTAGCGGAAGAGCTGACGGTCGAGCAAGTACAAAGTGCGCGTCAGTCGCTATTCTTTGTGCTGAGCAACCTGATCAATCAGGGCGTGCAATACTTTGCCATTAAAAAGCAAGTCTATGGTTTGCAACCAGACAAGTATGAGTATCTGTTACCTGATGGTGGCGTAGATGTCTTAAATGCGCTCTATAGGTACATGACACAACCGACTGGTACTTATTCCTCAAGTGCAGGCGGAACAGCGGCTAATGTGGCGGATGACAACACGGCAACCTACTGCCAACAGACATCTGCGAATGGAAACATATCTGTTAACTATGGCGCAAATAATCCGCAGTACATAGGATCAATTGGTTTGATGCCATATGTCTCTGGCGGTGGTTCTGCAACATGGAGCTACTACTATCAGGCGTCATCTGATGGAACAAATTGGACAACGCTATACACCGCAACAGCGGTAACAGTGACTGATGGGCAGTGGATATGGCAGGACATAGACCCAGGCGCAAACACTCAGTACTACCGAATTGTTGGATTTGGTGGTACTACTTTGGCTATACGCGAGTGGTACTTAGGCGTCAACTCAACAGAAGTCACGATGGCTCGTTTGAATCGTGATGACTACACCAACCTGCCAAACAAGAATTTCACTGCAAATCAGCCATATCAATACTGGTTGAACCGCACGATTCCCAATGCGACTATTACTTTGTGGCCAACCCCACAGAGCGCTTTCTATCAGATGACCGTCTGGTATTCAAGCCAAATACAAGATGTGGGAGCATTGACCAATTCTTTGGCAATACCAGATCGTTGGTTATTGGCTATACAAAACATGCTGGCTCATCAAATGAGTTTGGAGTTGCCAAATGTGCAGTTACAGCGCATTCAGTATTTAGAGATGCAAGCGGAGAAATATTTCCAAATGGCAGAGGCGGAAGAGAGAGACAAGTCTCCAATTTACTTTGCGCCTAATATCAGTGTTTACACAAGGTAAGCCATGCCGATGTTTCTCAATACAGAAGGTAATGCATCTGTAGCGATCTTTGTGTGTGATCGTTGCAAGATGAAGCGCGCAATAGATGAGGCGATGCCTGACCCCAATTTCCCTGGCCTTCGCGTTTGCCAACAAGGTTGTGCAGATCAAAAAGATCCATATCGATTGCCTGCGCGTAAGACAGAACGTATTGCGCTCAGATTCCCTCGCCCAGATCAGCCCCTTACAGAATATGCGGTGGCTTATACGACCTATGGCGGTTATGACAATGGTTCTATCCTGACAGACCCAGGCTTTGGAGATTAATTAATGGCACAGTCAAGTTACACCCCAATTCAACTGTACTACTCAAGTACAACAACAAATACCCCAACCGCTGGAAATTTGGCTAATGGTGAATTGGCTATTAATATCACAGATGGAAAGTTGTTTTATAAAGACAACGCTGGAGTTGTACAGGTTATTGCTACCAAGGCTTCTGCTGGAGGTGTATCTAGTTTTTCTGCTGGAACAACAGGATTAACACCCAACAGCGCAACAAGTGGGGCTATTACTCTTGCGGGAACTCTTGCAGTTACAAATGGAGGAACTGGCTTAACTACTCTTGCTACTGGCTCATTACCTTATGGCGCTGGTACAAGCGCATTTAGTTCATTGGCAATTGGCACTGCTGGACAAGTGTTAACTGTAAATTCAGGTGCTACTGCACCTCAATATGTCAATCAGAGCACTTTATCTGTTGGCTCCGCAACAACAGCTACAAATTTGGCTGGCGGATTGGCTGGATCAGTTCCATACAATACTGGTGCAGGCGCAACAACATTCTTGTCAATTGGCACCGCAGGACAAGTGTTAACAGTCAATAGTGGCGCTACAGCTCCTCAATACGTTGCACAAAGCACCTTGTCAGTAGGCAAAGCCACAAACATTGCGGGTGGTGCGGCAAACCAAATACATTATCAATCAGCCGCAGACACAACCGCGTTTATAACAGCGCCATCAGTTTCAAGCACATTTTTGCAGTGGAATGGAACAACATTTGTGTGGGCGGCGGCAGGCGGCACAACAACAAATGCATTGACAATTGGAACTGGTTTATCTGGAACAAGTTTTAATGGTTCTGCCGCAGTTACTATTGCAATAGATAGCACAGTTGCAACGCTTACTGGTTCGCAAACATTAACTAACAAAACATTAACATCTCCAGTAATTAGCACAATTACAAATACTGGAACATTAACTTTGCCAACCAGCACAGATACTTTGGTTGGAAGAGCCACAACAGATACATTAACTAACAAGCGTATCAACCCAAGGGTTAGCACCACTACATCCTCTTCATCGGCTGTAACACCTGATATTAGTGCTTATGACCAATACAACTGGACGGCACAAGCGGCAACCCTGACTATCAATGCGCCTACTGGAACACCCGTTGATGGCAACAAATTGATATTTAGAATCTTGGATAATGGAACAACACGAACATTGACTTGGGATGCAACTTACACAGTGATTGGTGTAACATTGCCAACCTCAACAACCGCAAGCAAAACAACTTATGTTGGCTGTATATACAATGCAAACAACACAAGATGGGATGTGATTGCAGTAGCAACACAGGCATAACATGGCAGATTCAAATCCAGACTTGCTATTACTTTCCGCAGAATATTTTTACTATTATTCTGGCGTACAGTTTACATACTACAAAGGGAATAAGGGATATGGATTGCCAAAACATGAACATCCATATTCTCATCTTACTGTTGTAACGGCGGGAAGTATTTGCATCAGAAAAGAAAACATTTATAAAGAATTCAAAGCGGGTGATCATCCTATAAATTTAAAAGAACAAGAATGGCATGAAATTGAAATACTTGAAAATGGTACGACCTTTTTAAATATTATTGGAGAGACAAAAGATGAAGTTACATTTACTTTATGATGCAACAGGCAATGTTGTTGATTCAATTTTTTGTGAAGAATGGGATGTTGTTCCAAATGGTTTAACAAAGCAAGCGGTGCCAGAAGGAAAAATTTGGACTGGGTCTGAACTTATTAATAAAGATATAATTAAACCAACCCAACAAGCTATTATAGAAACAATTTAATATGGCTCTTACATACCTATTTAATGGAGGAACAAGTTGGGTTGTACCGCCCAATGTGCTTTCTATTCAAGTTGATTGCTATGGAAGTTCTCCAGCTCAATCGTATAGTACTGTATCGCAATTAAATATCAACAATGGTGGTGCTTTCTCGCGCAGTACTAATATAAATGTAACGCCTGGCCAAACCGTTTACTTTAGTATTTCAACTTCTGGTGGCGATACTTGGTTTAATTCTGTTTCAAATTTAAATCCAATTACTGGTGGATACAACACAAGTCAAGGAACTTTAGCAAAGGGTGGTTCTACATCTCCATCAACCCAAACTACTCTTGGTTTGGGGGATTTAAAGTATGCAGGTGGTAATGGTTATTACAGTGCAACTACAACAACCAAATCGACTGGTCAAGGCGGACAGGCGGGGCCTAATGGTAATGGTGCGGATGCGGGACCAGCATATACAAACTCTGGGACATATGCGAGTCAATTTGGTACTGGGGGTGGCGCAAATGGGGGATCCTCTGGTGGATTGAACACCATACCAACAGGCAGGGGTGGTTCTACAACTGTTGGCAATGGCGGGTATTCATCTAGTATTTACAGTGGTAGTCTAACAGGTTTTCCAACAATTGATACTCTTGGCAGTACGGATTATGTAAATAATATTGCTTGTTCAATACCATATGGCCCAGTTGGCGGTGGTTGGGGATTTTCAGCATCAATTTGTTGTGTTATTAAGTATGCACAAATCGTGCAATTGGGTTTTATAGTTGTCACCGTAACTTCGCAAACTACAAACAATAGGGTAATTATTAAACAGGATGGATCAGGATCATTTACCCTGCCCTCTGATTTTTCTTCAATTGTTTCATTAGAAGCATTGGGAGCTGGGGGAGCACCAAATACATATTTTAATTATTATGGTGGAAATGGTGCTGGAGCATATTCAAAAACAACTTCATCTTTAACAGTTTCGGCTTCGCCTGGGACAACCGTCTATTACAACGCCGACACAAGAAGCAATCAAGGATCATCTTGGATAAGAGTTGGAACAGCGGGGCCACCAACAAGCGCAACAGATGGAGTTAAGGCTGAGAGTGGCAAAGTAGCAAGCAGTGCTACTGGCGTTTCTGGTGGATTATCAAGTAATGGTATAGGCGATGTTTTATATAGTGGTGGATCTGGGGGAAATGGTAATAGCTCAAGTAATTGGGGCGGAAATGGCGGAGCGGCGGGTGCGGCTGGAAAAGGTGGTTCTGGTGGCGCATCATATTCTGGAGCATCAGGCAAAGGAGGTGGCGGTAGTGGTGGAGCAAACAATGGCTCAAATGGCGGTGCTGGCACATTAACAGCTGGAGGTGCGGGAGGCGCATGTAATGCCACTGGTGGCGGTACTGGAGGTGCGGGCGCAACTTCTTCAACAAGTTATTTCGCGGGTACTAATGGGGGCGGTACTGGCGGAACTTTTAATTCAGGTTTCAGTACTACTGCTTTAAATAGTGTTTTTTCTGATGGAATACGCTCATATGGTTCTGGGTATGGAAATCGTTCTTATTATTCCGCATATCAACCAGTTTCTAGTGGATGGAATGTAAGAAATGTAATTCCAGATGTAACACAGTTTTCAACTGGTGCCGCTGGTGGTTCAAATCCTGCACTTTGTTGCGGTCCTCCGAATGAAACAGCCATGTCAAATGGTGGATGGGTCATTCTTACTTACAATGCCGTTGTTTCAACAACTGGTGCAAAATTTTTACAATTTTTTTAAGGATCAATCATGGAATCAATTCTAATAACTACACAAACTTTAAACAAAATTATGGGTTACTTGGGTACACGCCCATATCAAGAGGTCTTCCAACTGATTGAAGCAATCCAAGAAGAGGCAAAGAATCAACCAAAATCTGAAGAGGCTGAAGATGCTTGAAGATACAGACACACGCATAGCCGTTCATGAGGCTATTTGCGCTGAGAGATATAAGCGCATAGAAGAGTCTCTTGCAAAGGGTGAGGAGCGCATGACAAAGATAGAGTACTTGCTCTATGGCGTGATTGCTTGCATTTTGCTGGGGCCAGGCGTCGCCGCAGAAGTAATCAAGAAATTGTTCGGGGTGTGACATTGAGCCAACCCTTATCTTTGGCGCCTGCAAACTTGCCTACGAAGGAATCAAGTCGGCGGTTGAGGCGTATCAAGACATCAAGAGGACTGGCGGTGAGGTTGCGGGTATCGCTGGTGAAGTCGGTGGGCTACTCTCGCAATTCTTTCACGGTCAAGATCAGCTAGAAGAAGAGCATAAAAAGAAGCAAGAAGAGACAAAAGAATTAGCTAAGCAGGGAAAAGTCAAGAATGTAACCATGCGGGCGATTGACAACGTAATGCATGTCAGACAAGTAAGACAGTATTACAAAGACTTGGAGCACATGGTTCGCTACGAGTTGGGTATGCCAGATTTATGGGTAGAGATAAAAGAAGAACGCGACAGACTCATAAATGAGGCACGAGAGGTTGAACTGCTACATAAACGAGCTAAAGAACAAGAAGAACTAAAAAGGCAAGAGAAGTTTAGGAGAATCAAGCAGAAAATACATATTTACATAGCAAGTCTAATTGCTGTCGTTTATGTGTACATTTCTATTTGGTTATTAACTTTATTAGTTGAATATGACAGGGAATGGCGATGGGGGTATTGATATGGGAAATTGCTGTTATGGTAGTTGTCACCATACTTATCGCTGTGGTGGTAATTTGCGCGTCTTGGTTTGTGCGTGAGCATGACAAGAGGGCTGATTACTATAAGAAGCAAGCTGAAATTTGTTGGAGAGAGAAATGAATGAACTATTTAACATACTCAAGGGTGTTGCGCCAGCACTTGCGACTGCTGTTGCTGGCCCTCTTGGTGGCGCGGCGGTGTCCGCTTTGGCTAACAAGTTTGGTGTTGCCGACTCTGTTGAGTCAGTTGCAAAAGCCATTGCGGGTGATCCGCAAGCGGCGCAAAAGTTAGCAGAGCTAGAGTTAGAGTATGCTAAGTTAGACGCCGCAGACAGGGATTCTGCGCGCAAGAATGAAGCCGCTCTTGCCACAAGTTCAAACACGCCACTACTTAACAAATCTGTTACTCCGATTCTTGCATTAGCTGTTGTAATAGCT
>Ga0209188_1000324_pt1 | contig 49624 bp, 64 predicted proteins | sample C_130625_EF_Meta_FD_187307 | JGI IMG/M metagenome (GOLD analysis project Ga0209188, IMG submission 187307) | Freshwater microbial communities from Lake Croche, Canada to study carbon cycling - C_130625_EF_MetaG (SPAdes) (version 2) | ecosystem: Environmental > Aquatic > Freshwater > Lake...
TCGCTCAACATTAAATGTATAATTTTTACATTGATTCTTGCGGGTGGCTATTGGTATCTTCCTCACAAAAATCCGTGGATCCTAGCATTTCTGATTTGGTCACCCTACATCGTACTTGCATGGTACGACTACTCATATGACTGTAAAGACAAGCTCAAGCCTACGCTCGTTCCGTTTGGGCGATACGTTTGGCTTCCATTCAAGCCCCCGGGGTACAAACAAGAATTCAACAAGCTTCCTCCAGAACAAATAAAAGACATGGACACACTGGACCACATTGTAGGGTGGACGATAATTGCGGCAATTGCTGCGTGGACAATAGTTTAAAGGCAAGGGTCCCTCCTATAGAAATGAACTATACGCGACTGAATCATGTCGAACATATCATCAAGCGTCCTGATTCGTATGTCGGATCACTCATTCCCGAACCTTCACCCACGTGGGTCCGAGACGGAGATTTATTTAATCATACTCTTCTTTCTGTATCACCTGGTTTGGTGAAGATTTTTGACGAAGTGCTCGTGAATGCAATTGACCAGTACTCGATGAACCCAAAGAAGGTTGCTAGAATCAATGCCACCATTTCACCAGAAGGAAGTGTCACCATCGAAAATATCGGGATCGGCATTCCAATCAAAAAACACGAGACGGAGAAGATTTGGATTCCCGAGCTTATTTTCGGCCATCTTCTCACGAGCTCAAACTATAACGACGACGAGGAGCGAGTCACGGGTGGCAGAAACGGCTACGGAGCAAAGCTCGCAAATGTATTTTCTAAAAAGTTTTGGATTGTCATTAGCGACGGAAAGAAGATCTACCGACAGACGTGGCGCGACAATATGAGCACGTGTGATCCCCCAGTTATCGAGTCTACAACAAGTCAGCCACAGGTCCAGGTAGGGTTTGATCCAGATTTTTCCAAGTTTCCAAGAGATGGATTCATGCAAGTTGCCGAGCGAAGAATGTGGGACGCGGCAATGTGGTGCTCAAAGGCGCGAATCAGTTTCAACGGAACGAGCCTCGAAGTCAAGTCGCTCGAGGAGTATGCTCGCATGCACGGTCTAGAAAGTCTCGCAAAGATGCACACTGAAAATTTCGACATTATCGTCGGCCATTCAACAACCGGGGGATTTCAGCAGTGTTCGTGGGTCAATGGAATTTCTACCTGCAAGGGAGGAACGCACGTTGACAAGGTGACAAAGCTCGTTGTTGACGAATTGACAAAAGACAAGAGGATCAATGTCAAACCTGCTCAAATCAAGGCAAGCCTCTTTGTATTTGTCCGGGCCGTCATCATCAATCCGACATTTAGCAGTCAGACCAAGGCGGAATGCACGTCAAAAATTACAGAATCCATCGAACTGAAACCAAAGTTTATCAAGGACATTCTCGGGTCTGGCGTGCTCGACGATCTCGTGGCGCTCGGTGCCGCAAAAAACGACAAGGAGCTCAAAAAGACGGATGGGTCGAAGAAGAGTCGAATCACTGGAATTGCAAAACTTGATGATGCCAACTGGGCAGGAACGCACAAAAGCCACGAATGTACTCTCATCGTCACCGAGGGAGATTCCGCAAAGGCGCTCGCAGTTGCCGGCTTGAGTGTCGTGGGCCGAAATGCGTACGGCGTCTTTCCTTTGCGCGGAAAGCCGAGAAACGTGCGAGATGCGACCGTGTCACAGGTGACTGACAATGAAGAATTTTCAAACATTAAAAAGATTTTGGGTCTTCAGCACGGAAAGGTCTATACGTCGGTCCGCGAACTTCGATACGGCCGATTGATGATCATGACGGATGCAGATCTTGATGGAAGCCACATCAAGGGACTCGTTCTCAACATGTTTCACGTGTACTGGCCAAAGCTCATTGAACTCGGATTTGTGGTGTCGATGGTGACGCCGGTCATCAAGGCTGGGAAGGAGTGGTATTTCACAGAGGAGGAATTTAGGGCGTCTGGAGAACACACGGGCGCTGTAAAGTTTTACAAGGGTCTCGGAACGTCGACGAGCGCAGAGGCAAAGGAGTATTTCAAGCAAATTGACAGGTTGACGGTGGCGTTCGGATCTGATCCGACGACAGACGAATCCATGCGGCTTGCATTTTCAAAGGCGCTCTCGGACGACAGGAAAACGTGGTTGACTGCGCACATGGCACATCCTCCAAAGGGAATCAAGTACGGACACGTGAAGAATCTCACAGTCACCGATTTCGTGCACAAGGATCTTGCAAATTTCAGCGCCGAAGACATTAAGCGATCGATCCCGCACTGTGTAGACGGCCTCAAGCCGAGTCAGCGAAAGGTGATTTATGCGTGCCTCAAGAAGAACCTCACGACGGACATGAAGGTTGCGCAGCTTGCGGGCTATGTCGCTGAGCAGACTGCGTATCATCACGGAGAGGCGAGTCTTCAAGGAACCATTATAAACCTTGCCCAAAACTTTGTCGGATCGAACAACTTGAATCTTCTTGTTCCGAGTGGACAATTCGGAACTCGTTTGTTGGGTGGAAAGGATGCAGCCAGTTCGAGGTACATTTTCACTCGACTCGCGCCACAGACTCGCGCAATTTTCAATGCGTCAGATAATTCCGTCCTCAAGTATGTAATTGACGACGGCCAAAAGGTTGAGCCTGAGTACTACGCGCCCATCCTTCCAATGATACTCGTCAACGGGGCGGAAGGGATAGGGACCGGATTCAGTTGCTACGTTCCCCCGTTCAACCCCGAAATAATTACGCACAACATTCTGTGTGCTCTGAGAAGTGTAGAAATGGCTCCAATGGTTCCGTACTTTGCAGGATTCAAAGGGAGTATCCGGAAAACAAAGGAGCACACCTGGGTCCTTGAAGGACTTTTCGAGCGCGAAGGGTCTCAAATCAAGGTGACTGAACTCCCACCCGGGAAGTGGATCCAGGATTTCAAGGAGCACCTTGAAGACCTGGTCGAAAAGGGAACCATCCAGAAATATGAAAATCACTCTACGGAAACCAGCCCAGACTTTCGAATCTGGGGCGACATCCAGGATCCAGTCAAAACGCTCGGACTTACAAAGACGATTCATACGAGTAACATGTATCTCATTGCTCCAAACGGGGCGGTCAAAAAGTATTCAACTGCAGAAGAGATTTTGGTCGATTACATTGATGTCAGACTCAAGGTCTACAGGCTTCGGAAAACTGCCATGCTCAAGGCGATTGATGAAGAGATTCAGTGGCTCTGCGAAAAAGCTCGATTTATTCGAGATGTAGCAATTTCGAAGCGGATCCAGGTCTACAACAAACCTTTGAGCGAGATTCATGCTCAGATGCGCGAAGAACTTTATTCGGAAGCAATCTGGCCAAAACTTCTGGACATTAAGACGTATCAGTATACGCTCGAAGAAGTTGAAAAACTGCAGAGTACATGCAAAGAAAAGCAAACAGAGCGAGACATTCTCAAATCGACGAGTGTGGTCCAGATGTGGGAGAAAAATCTGAGCGACTTGTAGATGGAGGTTGTGCGAGTTGCACAATTTACCCAACAATCGGTCTATGACTTTTTGCAAGTTATAGGATTACGAAACCCAAAGACGACCAGTGAAGAAACGAGCCGGGAAAACAGGATTCAACTCCCACCGATTCCCCCTTCTCCAGTGTTTTCTTCTATAGTCGATGTTTCCGGATTTTTCAAAGTTACAGGGTCACAACAAGTTACGTTTTATGCAACAACTACGTGGACAACACCTATAGGCCCAGGGTGGGCAGTTCTCAACGTGACGGGGCTGATTGGTCAACTTCAGACAACCGGTTCGAGTAATGTCGCGGGAACTGTCACAGTTTCCTCCCTTCTTTCGGAACCATATAACTGGTCATTCACGATTCAGTCTGATACGAGTCAAGTTATAAATGAAGTACGGTACGCAAACTCAGTAAGTCTTTATCCCCCAGGGTTTGTTCCTATTGTTTCAAAGACTGTGACGTACCCGATAAAGGGATATTATACGGTCAGCGAGCACACGCCATTCTTCGTCTTTACAGGCCCGGTTCCTCCGGGATTTTCGCCAGGGTGGACGGTTTCAAAACTGGTACCACTGGATGGAACGTACAACGTGAAAGAATTTGGTGAAAACGTATACGCAGGAACAAACAAATTAGGAGACCCTAGGTTTGAAAATCTGGCGACGCTCGAAGCAACAGATGTAATTCCTGAGAATAACTCGACGCCAACCTACGTGACGGCAAACGCTACACAGCCGAGCACAACATCAAATTTAACCACAATTGGAACATTTACATCGGATGAACCTACACAGGGGGAGATTAAAATAAATCCAAATATTCTAACTGGCCAATTTACAAAATTTAGGGAACTGAATACAGATGTTTCATTTCCAGAAGAACCGAGAGAATGTACCGAAATTGTCAAAAAAGGATTTAGTTCCGGTGCGCTCTTGGGTATTTTCGCCAAAGGGCCGCAAGATGAATTTCTCGTCACCGACGATCCCGCACAATCTCAATGGAATCCTGTGTTCAAGCAACACACGAATGCAATCATGTTTCACCGGGTCATTTCATTTCCGGGTCCGAGCCCTACATACCAAGGAAAAGTTGTACAGGTTACAATGTATCCGCAGCAGTTGGGAGATTTGATGTCAAACATGTGGCTCCGGCTCACGCTTCCGGTTGGCATTTCTCTTTCTCCAAATATCGGGAGAGCAATCATTAAACAGGTTGATTTCATCGTCAATGAAACAATCGTAGAGACTCTCTACGACGACTGGTACATCATCCGGGATCAAATGTTTCTGGATGCAGATGAACAATACACAATGCAAGCTGCAATGAATGGCATCGGTGGTGAAATTACAATACCTCTCGAGTTTTTTTTCTGTCGCAGACATTCCGCGAATAACACGGGAAGAGAACGTCTCAAAAAACCATATTTTCCACTGTGCGCAATGAAAAATCAACTCATTTACATTCGATTCACATTTCATCCATACGCATGGTGGACAAACGCACAAGGCCCGGTTGATTTTAAAAATCCTGTTCTCTTGACTGAAGAAATTCTGCTCGAAAACAATGAGAGAATGTACTACAGAAATACTCCTCTTAGGTACATTGTGAATAGCATAAAGAAGGATGCAACGCTTTCGTTTACGAATTCGAAACCAGTAATCAACTTGACAGCGTCATTTCCGGTCCAGACACTTGCGTGGTTTTTCAGAAACAAAAATTATGAAAATGTGGATAATCAAAACTACTACGACTCGCGATACATTTATGGCTACACGACACAGTACATCCACACGTCAGTTCCAATGACATTTCCATCAGGCACTACAAATTTCATAGATGTAATCACATCTGCGAAAATTACATTAAACAACCAGGATGTTACGAGCGTTCTTCCCGGTGGTCTCTATTTCGGATTCAAACAGCCTATGGAACACAATTTATCAGTTCCGTCTAAAAATATATATACATACTCGTTTGGGTTGACCCCAAAAGAGTACAATCAGGGAGGATATCTCAATTTTTCAAAACTTAATTCACAAACAACAACTCTTACACTCGTATTCAATCCAGTCTATTCTGCACAGGTTCAGCAAGGCTACAATCTGTACGTATTTTACTATGGCTACAACTTTCTCCAGTTTCAGGGAGGATTTGCTGGTCTTCCTTTTTCAACATAGTCATGTAGGTGACAATTTCATTCTGTATGACCCATTTCAAAAAATTAAGTTGGGCGACGGTCGTCGTGATTCCCTCAAACTCTATGCGCTCGGTTCGACAAAATGGATCAAAAAGCTTTTTGGAATATCCATCCAGGCTCGACTTGTAGGCTACATGGACGGTAAACATCTTTCCGTTTGAACCTGTGTACGTAACGTGCTTATTTTTTGCATAGTTTGTCACGAACCATTCAATCCTGCGAAGAGAAATACCATTCTTGTGATTCAAAATATCATCAAGACTCTTTTTGTTTTCAGGATTTGAGAAAAATTTAACCAGACTCGAAAGGAGGATACTCGACTTGCTCATTAAAAATCATTCGTCTCTTCTTTTTAAGTCTCCCAAGGACAAGGAACTCGTGCATGTTCTTTTGGTTTCGGATGAGGAACCTGCTTCTGATGAAACCCGCAGTACCCATTTTCTCGGGGCTGCTTCAAACATTTCGACTTGTCTTTCTTGAGGCCTTTACAAAAATCACCTTCAACTTGGTTAATGTTATGAATAAAAATTTCTGCAGAAATTCCATAAATTTTTGAAAGATGGTTTGCAATTGCGTTAATTCTGGCGTTGATACGCAAATTTACCTCGACTTCAATTTGGCCGAGAACTTTTTGCTCAAGTTTCAAAATATCATTCTGAAATTTTGCAAAAATATCCTCCATACTAATTGAGTGCGCGAAAACTTTATGTCGCTGCACGTGCAAACCGTGCCAGGAACGCTTTTCGTGCCGCCATCTCAACAGTTGTCTCGGCCGAAACCGTAAACTTTTTGTCAAATATCGTAGACGGATCAATCAGAGGCTCGAGAAGATCCTGAACCGGCTTTTTGAATTGATTCGTAAAATAGTAGTGATAATCGAGCGGAATGGTGTGCTGAACGGCCCACACCGGATCCTCCGCCTTTTCGTACATTTTTCCAGGCCCTTGTATAACTACAAACGAGACGCGATCTCCTTGCTGAGGCTCTGATCCTGGAGCCCGGTGTTTCATCTTGTCACGGACAGTCACGTGCGGAACAGGAACCTTGTAACTCGACGCGAGCTGCTTGCTCATCAAAAGCTTCTCAATTGGAATTTTCCCAGTCATGAGGTCTCGACCACATTTGCGAGCAAACTCAATGACGGGTCGAGGATCGCTCGAATCGAGAATCATGTTCAGAAGCGTCTTGAGCGTCTCTCGAACAAACGGACAGCTGTCGCGCCGGACAACCTGGAGACCCTTAATGTCCACCTTTTTGAAGACGACCGCCGGAGGACGTCCATCTTGGAACGTCCTCTTTTCATACATTTTTGCCGCGTACCTCTTTTTCGAGTACAGAAAATACGGGCAGTAGACCTTTTCGAGCTCGAGATCGTTCGGCGCCTTGAAGAGCTTCGTACACGCTTCTGCAGCCAACTCACCCTGGACCCAACTGTAATCGATGGCTTCTTGACCTTTGCGACCCTGGACGTCAAACTCGACCATTACAGAATCTGTGTTCTTGACAATCATACACCCTGTACCGGCCTGAAAAGTACCAGCCTCAGTTTCAAGGTCGTAGACGTGTTGCTTGGTAGCGTCGTAGTATTCCACCTCTTCAATTCTAATAATAGCATCGGGGTCCCTGTTATGTTTGCGCTTCGACCATGCAATTGCGCCGTCTCTATTGATTCTAACATCTACGCCAGATTTGCGTAGTCGGAGATACATGAGCTGACTCGTAGAACCACCATATATCCGTCGAGGCCACTGAATAGTCGCCTCTTCTTCATTCGTTATATGGTCGAAGCGAATAGGTGGTTGCCCTTTGAACAAATGAGGATAATAGTCTTCTATAGTATCAAATTCCGGAAAGAGGTGATACAGTTTGTCACCGATGTTAAGATTTTTGGGTTTAACTTGTTCAAGTGATTGATTCAAAAGAGAGTGATCTTCGGTGACTTCTACATCCCCGGATGGCGTGATGACTCTGAAAATCTTTTTGTCACAATTATGCCTAATAATTCTCTTAATGGGTTTCCACCCAAGATGAGTCCAAGCCTCGAAGCCTTCAAGTTCCGCCATCTCCTTGTTCGTTCCTTGTTTCAGGAAACCTTCATATGGAACCCACTTTTGGCATTTTCCTAAATGAAATATAGGCGCCGTAAATGTTTTGCCATCTTTACGAAAAATCACATGTGTATCGCTAGTTACAGAATCCCCGTACCTAACCTTTGCGCCCGGGAAATTCTTTTCAACGTAATTCTTCGTCTCCTCAATCATCTGACGACCGCGCATTGTCACAGTCGATGCGATTGCGACAAGGGGAAGCATCCCTTTCGAAGCTCCCGTGAATCCGTACATGGAATTCATGCTCATCTTGTACGCGAGCTGTTGACCGTTGTAAATCGCCTCCATCGGTGTCCCTTCAGACTGGGCCATGAGCTTCTTGGCCTTTTTCCGAAACGCCTTGAGGTCCGTAAGAATGACGGGCAAAAGAGACGGAACATTCTGGGCAAACCTGTGCGGTCCAAACTGTTCGTACTCGACTCCAGGTAAGTTGTCGTACTTTGGATCCATGACGAGCGTCGAGTAACACAGGTTATGTGCACACATAATGCTAGGATACAGGCTCGCAAAGTCGAGGGCTGTAATTGGTCCATAATACGCACCCGCCTGCGCTTCAAGAACAGTTGCACCCTCGTAGCCTTCATCCCCCGTCGGCATCGAACCCTTCTTGAACGTCGGAAGAATGAAATTCAACTTTCGAGCCTTGTACGCCATTTGGCTAAACACCTTAATCTGCTGACCTCGCTCACTCAAAAATGACAGAGGGACCCAGCACGCCTTGGCCATCTCAACTTGGTTTTGAATCTGACAAAGTTTTACGAGCAGATTCAATGGGAGGACAGTGTCTTGTACGCAATAGTCTGCAACTTCGGCAAGGAGACGAGAATCTCCGTTTGCGTAGCGTGAAAAGATTTCGCGCACGGGCATGTCATTCTTTTTTTCGTTCAAAAAATGCTTCGAGACGTTGTTCAGTGAGTAGCTCTCGAGCTTGTGTTCGCGCTTGACATCTTGGAACAAGTCAAAGACGTACCTGCCCTTCATAGGAACCATCTTGAGTTCGTTGTTTCCGAGCGCGCTCGAGCTCAGATTTTTTACGACAATTTCGGCGACTGAATCTTTCATCCTGCCCCAGACTGGCCGGAGCTTGTTTAGGGTCGCACGATACAAGAGAAACTCCAAATCAAACCCGAAGATGTTCCACCCGGTGATGATGTCCGGGTCAACCTTTTTGAGGTGCTTCTCAAATGCAATCAAAAGGTCTCGTTCACTGTCAAAACTCGGGTACCCGTCGGTTTGCTTGAGACAGAGACACGTCTTTTCGACATCTGGTGTCCCAAATGTCATGGTCGTCATCCCAATTTGGAAGACGACATCGTTCGGGTTTCGCGGATCTGGAAAGGCACCCGTGCTCGAATAACATTCGATATCGAACGACATTATTTTGAAAGGCGCAATTGCATCTTTTAGAACTGGCATGAGGTTTTTCCACTTTGGTTGCCACAGATTCAGGTAGCATGTCGTGTCTGGATCCATTTCACACGTTCCAGTGTCTATCCAGCCAGTCGAAGAAATTCCAGACACGTGCATGAATCGCAGAATCGGGTCAATGTTTGACTCGTGGATTGTAGCTCCGCGCATTTCTGGCCACGTATTGTACGTGAAATTTCGAAGTCCACGCTGTGTCCGAAACTTGATCAAAAGAAAATCTTCGAGTTGACCATTTCTGAACCCCCACAAGTCTACAGACTTTCGCTTTTCGACAGAATAGCACTTCGTTTGAAGAAATGAAACGTCTTTACACCCTTTTACGTACAAAAAAGGTTCGAATGTTGTTCCGAGAGAGACGGATCGGCCGTCTTCTGTCCGCCCAAAAATTCTAATGACGTACTTGTCATCAACGTCAGATCCGTCCCATGCAACTGCTTGGAATGTCACCATTTCTTTTTTAAACAAAGGGTGTAGGCTCTAAGTAAGACTCGACTATGAGGCGAGCAACCCTGTAGCCTTGATGAATAACAAATGGCTTTTTCTGATCTGTATTGTGCATTACAATTTTAATCTCCTCGGTGTAGCCAGGATCGATTACGTCAGCCAGGATGGTCACCCCATGCTTCACGGAGAGTCCAGTGCGACTCGTAATACGTCCATAAGTTCCTTTTGGGAAATTGATTGCGAGTCCGGTCGATATAACTGCGCGGCCACCAGGTTGAATGACATATTCAGCATTGCTAAACAAATCATACCCTGCGCCTTCTGGAGCCGGGAATTGTGCATTCGGGTCGAGCTGAATGACATTGAGACTCATGTAGTTTTCACGGGCTCAAATTCTTTAGCTGAATGATTTTCCAATGAGATGGTAGATGGATTGTTTCAGGAAAAAAACGCTCTGGGTCATTTTGCCATACTTTAATTTTTGCGGATTCAAGAGACGAAATGATCTCTTCATTAATTTTTTGAATGAAATTTCCAGAAATTCAAATGTGAAAATTGTCGTCGTGGAAATTCTGGGTCCGTCACCTCTTGGAAAATTAAACGTTTGGAAACATTTAAAATTCAAGACGAAAACTACTTTGTGGATTAAAGAAAATTTAATCAACAAGGGGTTTGGGGCTCTTCCAAAAGACTGGAAATATGCTGCATGGATCGACGCAGACGTTACATTCTTGAATAAAAACTGGGTCGAAGAAACATTTTCAGAGCTCAAAAAAGCTGATCTTATTCAACTTTGGGAGTCGGCCGTAAACATCGGCGCCAAAGGAGAAGTCGTCAAGGTGGATCGAAGTTTTTGTCACCTTGCTCACTCGGGCGGAAAACCTGCCGATTCGTACACGAGTTGGCATCCTGGATACGCGTGGGCATGTACACGACGATTTTACAATCGCATCGGCGGATTGATCGACTGGGCAATTCTCGGGTCGGCCGATCGACACATGGCGATGGCGATGATTGGAAAGGCGGTCGAAAGCAGTCCTTCGAACATCCATCCACACTACAAAGCACTTTTGGAAGAGTTTCAGAGCCGCGTCAGTGGTCTCAAAATTGGATGGGTCAGTGGAACGATCATTCATCACTGGCATGGTTCAATTTCTAATCGAAAATACAAGGAACGGTGGAGGATCCTCACTGAAAACACGTATGATCCATTCGTCGACATTGGAACAAACAAAGACGGAATCATAGAGCTTACACCAAAAGGGACGCGTATACAAAAATTACTATTGGAATATTTTGTAGGTAGGAGAGAGGATGATTAGACAGCTCACGGCAATTGTCAACAAAAAGAAACTTTTGAAAAAATAATTATTTATAGGTTGAGAAACTACAAAAATCTGTCTTTCTACATCCTGAACACATTGTAGGTTTTGATACCGAGTCCGGCACATTGGACACGACATTGACTCATTCATGCACCGGACGAGACAGTTGACATGAATTTCCTTTTTACAACATTCGAGAATTGCAATTTGAGATGTAGAAAGTTCATCCAGACAAATTGGACACTCATCCATTTCTATACAATCTCTTGCGCTCGGACGGAGTTAATATGTCACTCAGACGTACGCCTCGTATTCCTTGAGTCTGACCCCTATTCATTCCTAGATATCCAGAACGGCTAAGAGAATAATTACGACCATTTCCAATGAAATATACGGTCCCGTTATTGTTGTTCCGATTGAGGTTCGTTTTGTTACTTTTACGAACTCTATTTATGACACGTGCTGCATTATTTATATTTCTAAGGTAATTTGTAGCAGGAATTTGTTGTTTGCCAGGTATTTTCACGAAATTTCCCTGCATTATTCCACCCATTTTTGTTCTTAAAATTTTTCCGCGTGTAATATTCTTACGACTCATTCCAAACTTATTTTTCGTTGGCTTTGAGAGCATAGTTCTTAATGTGTTTGAAAGACGGTTATATTCCTTCCTCTTTTCACTCAATTTTTTCACAAGGTTTGGGCGTCTATTTATCGCATTTTTAAAGTTTTTGGAAACTGTCCTGAGACGTGCAAGTTCATTCACTGAAAGTTTATTCAGAATGGTGCTGTGATACAGGTTCATTAATTACGCATCAGATAAAAATATTAAGAGCTCAACCAATAATGTTTACCGAAGATCCCGAGTTTATTAGAGATCTTGAAAAGCGCCCGAGAAAGAATCCTCTCGGTGAAAATGTCTACATCGTCGATGGCAAAATTGTGAGACAGGAGGATGCAATTCTGGTTGCTCAACGAATATGGAGAGAGCGAGCATATGCACCTGGGGGAAAGATGTATCTCAAGACGTTTGAGCATTTTACTGATTTGACGAAATATTCTTGATGACATTATACATGTAAAGCATTTGTGAATCTTTGTCCAAATAATCTTTTACAAATGCGTTTGCATTTTTGATTATTTGGCTGTCATTATTTTTTAGTGCTCCTAAAATTGATTCATTTGTGTCAAACGAAATGTAGTGACGATTTTCTTCTAATAATGGATAATACCAGTTTATCATATCAGACTGTTTCTTTATCAAAATTGATTTTGAATTAAGTATCCATGGAATACGATTCCATGCTGGCCCATTTCCATCAATTGATATAATGTACTTGTACTTCATTTGCTCTTCTTCCGAAATGTACTTATTCATGAATTCTTTGTATCGCGGATAACTTGTAGATACCATTTCTTCATTTATCTGAACAATACCAGTTATGTATGAATCTATACCATCTTGATCTAGGGCCCAATTTGAAAATGAGAGCCGTTCATTTTTTTCCAAATCAACCATATTCCCAGTTGAAAATCCTGCAAATATAGCCTTTGGAATTTTATAGACGTAAGGATCATTCTTTGTAAGACTTGTACCGTATTCGTTCATGGCATATGCATCCGGTATTAACGTATTTTTACCATTTGTTTTTTTTGAAAATACACATATTCCTTTATCGCCCATGTATCCATCCTCGAGTCCAATGACAAGTTTACAGTTTAGTTTAGAGTTAAATTTTTCCATGATAGTTTTTATATAATTCAAAACATTCGTTTGTCGTTCCTTCCATTGTTCACTTGTGGAATTCGTAGTCGGAATTCCATCGGCAATTGTGATTTCAATAATGTCATTCCCATTTGCCTGTACCTGTGGGCTGTAATGAAGACTTTCTTGCCGAGCTCTTGTTTCTATTTCTGAGATATTTTTTGGTTTCAGAATTAAGAACCATATAATTAAAATTACAATTGACACTATGATGACGATGTACATCTATCATATATTCAGATAAAAAAATAACCCGTCTTCAAACTACAATGGATCGCGAAAACCTGTATGTAATTTCCGTACTCACAAACCCAGAGAGGTACAAGCAGCGCACAAAGCTTTTTAAAGAGTTTATGGCACGAATGAAAAATTATAATGTAAATCACGTAGTTGTCGAATGTGTACAGGGGTGCCGGCCATTCGAGGTGACTCATGCACACAATCCCTTTCACATCCAGTTGAGCACACAATCTGTCCTCTGGATGAAGGAGAATCTCGTGAACATTGCACTCAGTCGGCTTCCGCCAAATTGGAAATATGCAGCATGGATTGATGGCGACGTAGATTTCGTCAATCCTTCGTGGGTCGATGATATGATCCACGAGCTTCAACATGCACCGGTCGTCCAACTCTTTGAGCACGCCATTGACCTCGGGCCGGATCACGAATTTCTTCACAAGTGGGAGTCGTTCGGGTCGTCCTATGTCAAGGGCAAGCCGTTCAAGGGGTCCAAGAAGGAGTGGGAAAATGAAGATTATTATTACACCCAAGGAACTACCGGTGAATACTGGCATTCCGGATATGCATGGGCAGCTACCCGCGAGGCGCTCAACGGTCTAGGCGGTCTCATTGATTTCGGAATTGCCGGAGCCGGAGATCACCACATGGCGTGCGCTCTCATCGGCAAAGCGAACCTGTCCGTTCCAAAGAATGTTCATCCAAATTACATTAAACTTCTCAAGGAGTGGGAAATGCGCGCTCTCCGCACAACCCACAAGCACATGGGGTTTGTAAAGGGGACGATTGTTCACTATTGGCACGGAAAGAAGCGGGACCGGAACTACAGAGGTCGCTGGGAAATTTTGTCAAGGAATGATTTCGATCCGACCCGCGATATTCACAAGGATACAAAGGGTCTGTGGGTCCTCCATCCTTCAAACAATCAGCTCCGCGACGACCTTCGACACTATTTCCAGAGCAGGAATGAGGACAGCATCGACAAGAATTAGCGCCGCAGATCATTATCAGGATCCGGCCGTGTAGCATACCAGGCTTTTGGAGCCTTTTTTTTTGTAACTAAAACATACTTGTAGACCCGAGCCGTGGCCCATTGAGGTGCAGTTGCTCCGGGGCGACTTCCACCAGTTTTCCACGCCTTGAGCCCCCTGTTGTAGACTGTATTGAGCGTCGAACGACTAATCCCCGTTCGCCGAGCAATTTCATTTTTGTTAAATTTCAACCCAGGATACGTCTTGTGAAACAGGGTAGTCCAGTGAGACTTTCGGCGAGTCACACCCTTGTTTGTTTTTCCGAGCTTGAGTTTCGAATATGGAGTCGTTCGGCGTGCGAGAAGTTCTTTGACGCGAGCAGCCTTGTCGGTAACTCCTGAAAAGTACCGAGCTGGAAACGAAACGACCATATATTAATTTAAAGAATTTAATTATGAAAAAGTCTGCTTTATTGCGGGGAAAGACTTTTCAAGCAACAAGTTATCGAGAGGACAGCTCCAAAGTATTCAGACCCAGCTCAAGTACAGTAAAACTATGGAAAGTGGCTCCCGGTCGCAGTCAGCACGGCCGTGGCATCTCGAACTTTCAAAACAGATTCACGAATTAAAATGTACGAATAAATAAATGAATAACTATATAATTCTTTTTGCATGTTGCGTGGCTCTCTGTATAATCACTGGTATTCAGGGACCAGTATGTGGCATCAGCGATCCAACAAAAAAGCAAAATACGTGTACAAATATAACAGGCACTATTGCATCTGTCGTCTGCTGCGGGAGCATCATCTATATCTTATCGAATAAATAAAGAATTAAGTGGTTAGGTATATATGGAGGCTTACATTCACCAGCCAATGTACACATATCTCGGAAACAAGAGAAAGCTTCTTGACGGAATTGTTGCATCAGTCAATGACGTCAAGAAACGACTCGGCAAAGAGAAGCTCAGGCTCATGGATGGCTTTGCAGGATCGACTGTCGTTTCACGTGCGTTGATGGATCATGCATCAGAACTCCACTCGAACGACCTCGAGCTGTACTCGTACCTTGCCGCAAACTGTTTCCTCAAGTCTCCGACCTATGAACAGCAAGCCAGGATCAGACATCACGTGTACGTCATGAATAATTTGAGGTTCAATGGTTCTGGAATTGTGACCGAGCTTTACGCGCCGGCAGACACGGAAAACATTCAGCGCGGTGAGAGGTGTTTTTTTACGCACGAAAATGCGATGCGCATAGACACGTGGCGAAACTACATAGACGCATCTGTAGAGCCAGAACTCAGGGACTGGTGCCTCGTTCCCGTGCTCGTCCAAATGGCCATTCACGCAAATAGTATGGGTCACTTCAGAGCCTTCATCAAAGACAAGAATGACATTGGAACGTTTTCGACATCTGGGCGAATCGACCCGCTCGTTCTCGTCTGCCCAGTCTGGTACCCAAACTATGTGGATGTTCACACGCACAACATGTCGACGAATGATCTTCTGAAGACAATGCCGAACGACTCACTCGATCTCATCTATTTCGATCCGCCATATAACCATCACGAGTATGGAGCCTTTTATTTTCTTCTGAATGTGGTTGCAAAGAATGAGGCTCCTACAAACGTCAATGCAGTCACAGGTCTCCCGAAGGATCGCGTCAAGTCGGATTACAATTCTAAAAAGGGTGCATGCGACGCGATGAAAGATCTTTTGGCAGAGTCCACGAGAGTTTCGACCTATGTTTTAATTTCTTATAGCGACGAGGGAATAATCGGAGATGCCGACTGGCAGAAAATTCTCGAGCCCTACAATGTCGAGAGACAGACGCGAACCTATCAGCGATACACGGGACGAGGGACAAAGACGGGCGAAGGTCGGGGCGAAGTTGAAGAACTGCTCTATCTCATTACACGTAAATCCCAGTGATCCAGTCCTTTCCGGTGTGCTTCCTGTACAACTTGCCTATCGTCGGGTTTCCGGTCCAAATTGGAACCCCGGGCCTGGTAATTCCGACGAGGACACAGTAGACATCCTCGTACCAGCATCTCTTGGTGTAGCCCACGTTGTTGCCCCAGGTTCTCCCTCCCGCATCTGAGTTGCGAAACTCGTACACAATCTGCCGAGCGTCAATAAGCTCTTGAAACGTGAAAATCTTGGAAGGCCGGTTTGTTGAATTATTTCCACCAAACCGGAATTCAGTCATTTTGTTAATCTTGGAGCCGTCATCGTCGCGGCCGAAATTCTGGAGCGGATAGTTTGCCACAATTGGCTTTGAAAAGATTGTATTCTTCCGCTTTGGAATGTAGGGAATGCCAAACTTTCCAATTGCGGCCACAAATTCCTGTTCCTTGCCGTCGTTGTACGCCTTGTCGAGCACATCCTTGTACTTGCGAAACTTTTCAATCTTTGCAAATGGCAAATTCATCTTCTCGAGCGAATCGTACACCTTGAGCGCCTTTCTGTACCTGCCCGTAGTGTAATCCATTTTTCCTTGGTCATGTCATTGATTGTGATGTTCCTGGCTGAAAAATCACTCAATTTTTTCATTTTCAATCTCTTCGATTTTGCGTTCAAAATAAGCACACAAACCGATTGTGACTGTGAATGCGATTCCTAGAAAGTAGATGAGTCCGGCAAACATTTAATCTACTTACGCACGAGGTTTTTAAATAAGACGATGATGAAAAATACGAGAAGAACACACGCAATTGCTTGTATCCTGTGAAGCCACAGACACCAGATTCCCACTTTCTGAGCGAGCCCACGCATGAGATGAATCGAAAAACATTCCGGTTGAGGATTGTGCCAGTTGAAAATTTCATTAAATGTTGTCGATGGATAAATTTTAATTTTATGCCTAAATTCATCTTTTTGCAAAATTTGTTCACAAAATGCACCCTGTTCGTAGTTTGGCCCGGCCCATCTGTCGTCGGTCGTCCATTTTCCATCTTCTTTTTTCCATTTTGATGGATCATACAAAGACTTCCATTTGTCTATGAGTGCCTTCCCCCCTGGACTGTTTCGGACACAAAAGACGCCTGCATTGAACCATCCGTCATCTGGATCTGATGGATCATGTGCGGCAATAAAATCCAACTCGGGTTTCATGTAGTCTCGCGGATCTTTTTTGTAATCATAAATGAATACATCTGAATCGAACCAGAGAATGTATTCGTAATCTTCATTCATGATTTCGGACAATTTGAAAACCTTTCGCCAGTAGTGAACCATGGATGGATCTTCGTCAACAAAACGTCTATATTCAACATCGTGTTCTTCGCACCATTCTTTTACACCATCCATGAATACATCTGTATTTTCGTTTCTTCTGTTTTCAATTTGGAAGGCGATGCTTTTCATCCTAAATTACTTAGAGATTTAATCTGTACCTATAAGAATGAAAGTCATTGCTGTAATTCTGGGAGCTCACACTATACGGTGGGCGTGTGAAGAGTTGTATCACATGTATTGTTCTGGATTTATTACATCAATCTTTGCACATTCGTCACCGACATGCAACGGTCTCAGGTGGGTCTCTACGAGTGTCTCGACAAACTTGCTAGGAATTATCGGTGCGTTGGCAGGTAAAGGAATGGCGCTCTTGTTTTCAAAGTAAAAATGGTGGCACCAATTGTCTTCCTTCTCGATCGTTCTGGATCTATGGAGACGTGTTGGGACGACGTAATCGGCGGTTTTAACGCCTTTGTCAAGGAACAGAGTCAGTGTGATTATTTGACGCTCATTCAGTTTGATCACGAGTACACACTGTCTTATGCGGATCGCCGGATTCGTACAATCGAGCCGCTTACACGTGAGACGTATACTCCGCGTGGATCAACTGCTCTTTTGGATTCAATTGGGAAAATGATCAAGGAGACTCCAGATGGCCCAAAGACGGTTGTGATTTTCACAGACGGTCTCGAAAATGCGTCAAAGAATTTCACAAAGGCGCATGTCAAGGATCTCATTGAGCAAAAGACAAAGGAAGGATGGACATTTATTTATATGGGCGCGAACCAGGATGCCTATGCCGAGGCGGGAGCTATCGGAATTGCCCCGAGAAACACCATGGAATATGACCCGCGCAGGACTCCGGAAGCGTTTGCGACTCTTAGCTCTGTAGTTTCGCAGTGCTAATGTTTTTCTGCAAAACTTCAAGAGCTTGCTCTGCTTCTTGAAGAGCTTGTTGTTTGAGGAAAGCTGAAGGGACCGGAAGAGGAGGAGCTGAAGGGACCGGAAGAGGAGGAGCTGGAGGGACCGGAAGAGGAGCTGGAGGGACCGGAGGAACCAGGTGTCTGAATAGTAAAATGTAAAGATTAAGAATTATTCCTATAGAACTTAAAACCATGAGTGCCACATGAAATTGCCACATTGTATCGTGCTCATTTGCGGGATCCTTAATGTACGAACCACCGCTTATGAGACCTGCCCCACAGACGAGCAAATTAAACGCCGCCTCCATTGTATTATTTGTATATTATTTTCTGCCCGAGTACCCTTGCTGTCTTCCTGATTGCCTTTTGAAAATTAGGCTCTGACCAGAGAAGCCAGCGAGACCAAAACCCTGCAGTTTTTGACCCAGATTTTGTCCAATTTTCCCGGGTCTTGTGTCGAATAATGTACCGTCTCTGACGTTCAGAGTCTTTATGCATTGTATAATCTGAGTAGCCTTTTGCGCCAAATCGAACGACCGAGCCGTCTGGGAATTGCGCCATGAATTTGTGTTTTGAGTTATTCGAACGACGAAGAATGATCATTTGAAGCTAATTCTGACTGAGATATAAATCAAAAGTGTCAAAATGAGAACGTTAAAAACAATGTACCCTGTTAACCAAGGGTAGACTGCCCGAACCGCGTTATTATCAAGAACCATATTTAGAATCTGTCTACTAAGAGGCTCCTCTGATTCATCATCTGAAATCATGGATAGATACTTTAAAAATGCTCCACAAAAAAAGGATTACGAATTTACAAAGCTTGGTCGGGCCGTCTGTGTTCTGGGTAAGACGGGCATTGGAAAAACATGGGCCGTACGCGATGCGCTGAACCCGTGTATCCACATCCTTCCTGAAATTCTAAAAAGTCGACAAGATACAATTGATTTTCTTGCAAAAATTAGAAAATCACATTTACCAGTCATATTGGATGAATATGAATGCGTCGCTGGACTGATAGGATTGAAGGAAATTACAGAAATTCCGTCAGGAGGGCAGTTTATCATAATTTCTCAAATTCCTGTAAAGTTTGATTTCGAAATTGTCACGTATCAATTTCCCGAATATTCTCACGAAGAAATTAAAAAGATTGTGCCAACTGCAACAGACGATGTCATTGCCGATGCCGACGGCGACATTCGCTGGGTCATCCATTCTACCCAACTTCGTTCCGATTGGAAAGATGATTTCACGAGCCCGAAAGACTTTGTTGCTTCTCTCGTGTCGAGTGTGAACCCTGCACAATTCATAGGAGATCACATTGCCGAACCTGGGAACATGGCGTCTATACTCAATGCAAATTATCTGGATTCGCCAAATGTGAAATATGAAAAAGTTTCAGAACTCTTCAGTCAGGCTGACACTATAGAAAATGTCGTCTACTCCGGAGACTGGGAACTCATGCCATATTTTACACTGTGGGGGTGTATTTTGCCTGCGATAGAAATTGGACACACGCTCGGAAAGGATTTAAAACCGGGCAGTTCGTGGACAAAATATCAGAATATGTGCATGCGCAGAAAGAAGATTAAAGCGCTCTACGAACGGACTGCTCGAATGACACAAGACATTCAAGGAATTGGTCTTTTGTTAAATTACCTCGAAAAGGATGAAGCCCGTGGAATTGAACTTTTAAAAGAATATTGTTTTCAAAAAGAGGATATTGACATGTTGAATCACCTGAGTCCGTCAAAAAAAATCAAGGCCAAAATGGTTACGCATCTTAAGAAGTGCATCAGTCTTCCTTGACCTCGACGTCTGGAACCTCCTCCTCCTCATCCTCCTCCTCGTCCTCTGGCTCTGGCTCTGGTTCCACAACGGCAACTGGTTTCTTAAATGTCACCTTTGGAGCCGGGCGACGGGGAGGCATACGAATGGCACCCGACGTAAACTTGCGGGTAAACTTCTTGTACAGAAAGTACCCGATGATGAGGATTGCGATGAAGGCGGCAATGTTGAAAATGTTGAATGGAGACTTTGAACGAATGGACTCGATAGTTGCACGCTTCACATGATCGACAACTGGTGGAGTGTTCATATAAAGAGAATTGAGGTTTTTTCTAGCCCAAGTTTCCGCGATCATATGAAAACCCAATGGAGGAACAAAGCTGGGCCCTGCTCGATGAGCTCCGGAGCAGTGCAGAGGTTCTTCACGAGATTATCGATTCAGAATGGGTATGTGTTTGTGGCGGGCGAAAGATTTTGTACGAGACTCCCGTCTGTGTAGAATGTGGCCGAGCTGACGAATACTGGGTTTCTGATGAACCGGAATGGAACTCGGGAGGAGATGTCGACAAAGGGACAAAGGATCCGTCACGTGTCGGAGCTGCTGTCAACACGGATCACTTTTCGGCATCCTGGGGAATGGGAACGATGATTGTGCCCCGAACAAAAGCGTATGGAACTGCGCGAATGAGCCGGATACATCATCACCTCAGCATGGATCACAAAAACAGGGCGCTTTTTCATGCTTACCAACAGATGATGGACATTGGCACGCGCATTCTCGGCCTTCCTGAAGTGGTCATGTATTCTGCAAAAATCAAGTACAAGGAATTCAACGAATCCAAACTTACACGAGGTGCAGTCCGAAACGGAATCAAAGCAAACTGCATCTTTCAGGCGTGCCGAGAACATAACATTTCGAGAAGCACGAAAGAAATTGCGGATGCATTTGGAATTCCTGTAAAGGACCTTTCGAGAACTACGGAAATGTACCAGGAGCAGGTTCCAGACGCCGAGGTTCACGTAATGACGTCGGCTCACCTTATTCCCAGATTCTTCAACGAAATTGACATTCCAGATTCTGAAAAAGGGAAGATTAAAATGAAAGTCGTCAGACTTTGCAAAGAGCTTGAGGATTCTGTGGATTTGATGGGGAGGACGCCAAAGGCAATTGCGTGTGCGGTGATTTTTGTAGTGTTGGCGGGGGCGATTGATAGAGGGACTGTGTGCAAAATTTGTGATGTTTCGGGTCCGACACTTTCGAAAATTGAAACAATAGTAAGGTCAGAACTTAAGGAGAAGAATCTATTATAATGTATGCCTCTTCTTTTCGTCTCTACACCGTGTTACGGTGGAATTTGTCTCCAGGCCTATGCCGAATCTATGCTTCGTCTCCAGAGAACGTGCGCACTGAACGGGATCAATATGATGCTCGACACGACCGAAAATGAATCACTCATTCCCAGGGCCCGAAATATTGCAGTTGCTCGATTTTGTCAAAAGACACAGGCGACCCATTTTCTCTTCATTGACGCAGATGTTCATTTTGATCCCGAGTCCGTCATCCGACTCATCAAGGCGGATCACGACGTTTCGGTCGCATGCTATCCCAAGAAAGTTGTCATGTGGGACCAGTCAGAAGCTGAGGTTAAAAAGGGGTCCACAAAAGACCTGGCTCGAATCTCTGCGTCGCTCGTCATGAACTTCAAGTACGCAAAGACGCAGATGATCGACGGGTTTGCCGAGGTTCTGGACGGCCCGACTGGATTCATGTTGATTAAACGCGACGTATTTACAAAAATGTTTGAAAAATATCCGGAACTCAATTGTGTCAACGATCACCAGAATAAAGATCTCGATACGTATTTTGCGGTTTTCGATTGCATGATTGATCCAGTTTCTCGGAGGTACTTGTCCGAAGATTATGCATTTTGTCGCAGATGGCAGCAAATGGACGGGAAGATTTTCGCAGACTGCACGACGACTCTCGGACACGTTGGAAACTTGAGATTCTACGGAAAGCTCGAGGATCGTATTAAAGTTAGCACGAGTGTATGATATAGGAAATGACCACTAAATCTATAGTCGTACTATCTAATGAGATACGGTATGGGAAACGACATGAAAACGATAGTCTTTTTGTAATTCGAGGAAAATATCAAAGAAATAATACATGGAGCGATGGTTCCAGAATGGCTCTATTAGATACCATATTAAAAGAATGGAAAATTGGACCCGTATATCTTATTTGTTTGGATCACATTGGTGAGGTACATGTATTTGATGGTGCTCATCGTATTGAGACTCTAGTAGATTTTCATGATAATAAATTTTCTATAAAAAAAGCAAACTCTGAGACGCTAAACTGGGATACAAGTTGTGTCAAACAATTTGAAGGAATGTATTTTAAGGACCTTCCTCATCAATACAAGAGGATAGTTGAAGATTACTCGTTAAACATTAACTACATAGAACCTGATCTAAATCCCGTCGAACTCGCAACTTTATGGGTGCGCCTAAATAATTCGGGAGCCAAACTCAATCAATATGAAATGTATATTCCTATATACTATGATTTGTATGAACTTCTCAAAGAAGACGTGGTTAAAAATTGGGAAAATACTAGCATTGCAAATAAAAAATCTGACAAAAACAAAAGGGGTGAAACGTCTGTAAATCTTATGACATTACTTGCACTAAGTCAGAGAACCTTGCCAAAAAAATATGACAAAAAAGTTTACATGGAATGGAGATCCGAAATCTTAGGAAAAACGACAACTGAAATTGATACCAATTTTTCTATCAAGAAAGACGAAATATTAGATAATCTTAAAAATTTACGTCGTGCTTATAAATTTTTGGCTGATAATGACCTAGTAAAAAACCATGGATATATCAGAACTGAGTTTATGATTATTATTGGGAGAATTGCATATTGGTTTAAAAATCCGACCTATTTGTCTAGAAGTAAGGAAGATTTAATCGAATATATCAGATGTATTCTTGAGACTACTGCCGAATCAAAATACGCCAAATACGGTGTCAAAGAATCAAATATAAGGTATAAAAATGGTTTACTAAAGGATGTTGATATATGCATTTCTGATATTTTTAATACTAATTATGATTCTAGAAAATTTACACCCGCGCAGAGAGAATCCAAACTTGTTGAACAGAAACACATATGCCCGATGTGTAATTGCGTAATTAAATTTAACCAACCTGTCGAGTGTCATCACAAAAAATCTTTTGCAGAAGGTGGAAAAACAACCATGGACAATTTAGCTGTTGTTCACGAAGATTGTCATAAAAAATACCACTTAAACTCTAGCCACCCCATTTAACAAATGCACGTATGCATGGTCACCCGAAACAAGTCTATAAGCGCGACGACTCTCCACACGTCGATGAACCTTCATGCAATGTGTATGCAGCGCGGAGTCAATCTCGAGATTCATTTCGTCGAAGACAAATCAAACCTCACAAAACTTATAAAAACTGGTGAACGCATTTTCTGGATGGATTACGGAACAAATTTGAATACCGAAGAACTTCATCGTGTAATTGATCCGTTTGATCAGGGTGTCAGCGTCCTCGTCTTTCCGTCAGTCAAAGAAGGAATTGACTGGGACATGTTTGCCAAAAAAACAAAAGAGGGATCCACTGAGCCTGCACACCAACGCGCGCTAACATTCGACACTGAAGTCGGAAAGAAGATTTCTGAGGGAGTCTACGAATGTACGAAAACATCTGCGCGCGTCTGGGTAATGGATTCAAAGCCGGTCGACAAGAAGATTCGGGGCGGAAAGACCCCAATCAACCTTCCACTCAACGCAATGTTTGAGTGTCTCATTCTTAATGGCGTGAAGGTTGCTGCAGCCACAAATGCAAATATAGTCTGTCACTACGTCCACGAATGTTTCGGAAACATCCTCGAAGCATCTGGAGTGTCTATAGTGCCTTAGAGAAATGAATCTCATATAAACAAATGGAAACCTTTATAATCAAATCATGGGGAGCCGATACTGTCAATCGGTTCCCGGGACCTCAACCTGTTTCGATCGAGAGGCGGCATTTTCCCCTTCTCGAGCGACAACCTTATTTCGTATGCGAAAAAACAGATGGGATCCGAAATCTTCTCGTCAATTTTGAAGGATCGACGTGTCTCGTGAATAGATCATTCGAAACGAAACTAGTAAAGGTTCGAATTCCCAAGGATACCATTTTGGACGGAGAGCTCGTAGTTTGTAAAAATGGAAAATGTCTTTTCATGGTTCACGATGCTGTCGTTGTCAAGTCTGAAAATCTCGTACAGAGACCACTCGATTACCGTCTCGAAGCTGCACGCAAAGCGATTAAAACAATTATAAAAACTGCACATGCGGAATTTGAAATTCGGGTCAAGACGATGTGGCCTCTCGAGTCCATAAAAAATGTGCCTACCGAATTTGAGTACGAGACGGACGGTCTTGTATTCACCCCCATTCAAGAGCCTATCAGGACAGGAACCCATGAGACGATGTTCAAATGGAAGCCTCGCGAGCGAATTACAATCGACTTTTCGATAGTTGATGGAAAGAAACTGTACGTGCAGGATAGGGGGATTCTGTACCTTGAAACGGAGCTTTCTCGGCGAGTCCAAATTCCAGATGGAACAATTGTCGAATGCGGCTACGGACAGTTGGGCTGGTTTGTGGAAAAGATTCGGACCGACAAGACGTATGCGAACAACCGCAGAACGTATTTCAGAACAATTATAAATATCCGAGAATCAATCACGCTCGACGAGTTTTACCGGTACCACGCCATGTAAAATGGCCCGTCCAGGGTTTCGGGCGTTGGAACTTCGCGGACGCTCTCGTCATCCTTGATGTACCACTTGTCGTAGCGCCGAACCAAAAGCATGTAGTGTCCACCGTTTCTGACACCACTGTGAATTATACACGAAAAGAGCCGGAGTCCCTGGAATTCAAGGGGAATTTTAACCGGGAATTTATTCATGTACATTGAAAATGAAACTCCAAGGACCCGTGGCCATTCAGATATACTGTTCCTGAGAGCTGCGCATTCATGCACCTGCCCGGAATTGTCCACGTAATTTTCAAGAGAAACTGGATCGTTTCTCTCAGCGACCAAGTTTTCGAGCGAGTCTTCTTTATTCACGTCGATAATCAAAACGGTAAATGGATTAATCTTTGTCGTCTTTCCGCCCGACCACGCCACCTCTTGTGTCTCCTTCCCATTGAATATTCCCTGAATGAGTTTTTTACCGAGAGACTTTTCAAAAACATCCAATAGTATGAGAACAACTTCTTGGGCATCGTGCTGACCTCGTGTAAACTCCGGGAACTTTGCCCTGAATGCTTTGAGAAGGGCGGATGGGTTCACCGGGCCCTTCTCATGGATCCGAAAGAGGCTCATTGCAAGCTCTCTGTACTCTTTTGTAATGTCACAAGGTCCGTCGTAGGGTGTTTCGAAGAAATATTTAGAGAGCGGAGGGACGTGTGCGAGACACTGGACTGCTGTAGAAAAATAGCACGTATTTCCCAGATTGACAATTCCTCTCATCCTGATTAGTAAATAGAGAAAAGAACCGTAGAATGAACACGATGAACATAGACCAAAGAATGGCCGCCCCACAGAGCCAAGACCTTTTCAACGAATGGGAGCCTCTCATTCAAAAGTACAAAAATTCCGAAAATGTTGAAATGGAAATTCGTCTGGGCCGGCAAAACAAGACGTCGTTTGACACAAATGTCGGAAAGGACACATTTGAAAACATATTCCGGGCGCTCATGAAGTACACCGGATGGGAGACGAGCAGGCATTCCAAGGCGACAGTGTACTACTTTGTCGGATCGAAACGCCTGACAATAGACGAAGAGTCTGACGAACAAGATGGATGCACAAAGACCAAGGTTTGCAATGAAGATTTTACAATTCAGAATTCGAAATACGATATTCGGCTCGGTATTTCGACTGAAACTCCGTGGGAGTACGACGGTGAAGAGGTGAGCACCGAACAAAGGGACAAGGAGCGTTGGTCTTTTGTTCGAAAGAATTTGTCAATTGATTTGACAATCATAAAAGGAACGCCGGACGACAAGGATTCGGACGACGACACAGTCTACCAGGTTGAGCTCGAGATTATCGATCCAAGGAGTCTGTCCAGCAAGAGTGAAATTTACAATATTCTTCACAAGGTTTTTGATATTCTTAAGCTTTGCGCTTAATTCGTCCAGTTGCGCCCGTCGGGGATGCTTTTGAGACGACATTTGCATTCCATCGCTCTTTGAGCTTTTTCAATTTCGCGGCAGTCATTTTCTCTTTGAGTGCCGCGCGAATTTCATTCCATGTCCAGTTCCTTGCAGTGTTTAGTCCGAGCTTCTCGAGTGTATTTGAAAAATTTACCGAATTTCGAGGTATTTTATAAACGTAATTTACACGGGTGTTTCGGGGTTTCATGACGCGCGGCGATCGCTTCGGAACGACTGGGCTTGTTCGTCTCGCAGGAGAACGAGCAGGAATCTTTCGAGTTTCACCTGTTACAATGTTTTCGAATGTTTTTGCAGGGCTTCCACGGTTTGCAGGGACGCGTACACCAATCCATGCGTTGATGGCTTGTTTTACATTTTTGTTTGAAGGCCGGGGGCTCTTGTACAGCAACTCAGTCACAAACTTTCGATAATCGTTCACGACATTTGATGGCATCCAGTTTGGAATTTTTATTTTTGCCGCAAATGAATTCTTTCGTACATTTTTCATAAAATTTGCGTACGCCTTGTTGACCGTCGCCTTGAGAGGGTTGCCTCGCGCGCCCTTTGGCAAGTTTTTATAAATTTGCAAAAACTTTTTTTCGTTCCCTATTGTGTATGCGTTTCCGAGATTTTGTTTTAACTGAAGAGCGTACTCGAGCTCTTTATTAAAGTTGTTGTTCACTGATGCACTTTTTGGAGGCGACGCTTGTTTTTCGGGATGAAGAATTCCGTAAATTACACCAAACTGATTTTTAGAATTAAGTTTCTTAAATTCATTCAACTGATTTGCAGGAACAACCTTTGCAAAAATTGCATTCTTTTCATCAGTCGGAAAGGTGGACCACTCACGGGTCGTCAGCCCATGTTTGAATCGTCTGACGCGATAGTTTGTCAGAAACTTGTATTTAATGTCACCGACCGTAATGTTAAATGATCCTGTGCGGGCTGGATTTGTTTTTGATTGTATGTAATTTATAATTTGAGAAATTTGCATTTTGTTACTGACTTGTGCAATATTCTGGTTTCTTGCAACTGCAATGAGCTGGTCCTTTGTCAATTTTGTCGCCTGTTTTCCATTAATTCTTAGAATTCCATTTGAACCAATTGTAAACTCATGGGCGGGTCTAAAACTGTTTGTTTTTACATTGCTCGGAATGTTGAAAATTTTACGAACTTGTTCGGGAATATTTCGACCAGCTTTTCTGTATGACTCGACAGCTGTTTTGCGACCGCTCGACTTGATTTTCGGAATTGCGTACCAGTATGGCTGCTGACCTGGTCCGGGGCGCACATAGAACCCATTCTTTTCCGCGTTCCAGCTAGGTGCCCGGCGGTTTGATTGACCTGCATACTTTTTTCGCTCTTGAAGCGCCGTCAGGGGGTGTCCGGCGTTTCTGAAAATCTTGAGAGTCGATTCGGGAATTGGTTTCCCTGCATCTTCAAACGCCTTTTTAACCTTTGGAGCAATCGGTCCGAGATTGACAGACGAGTTGAGAATTTCTGGCCCGTAATTGAGTTTCCGATAGTACTGGTATGGATAAAGACGGGGAAGACCATTTGTTCCCGGGCGAATGTAGAACCCGCGCGGAACAGGGTTCATGAGACTGTTCCATGAACCTGCGAGCATGTACTTTGATTTTGCGGCAGATGCTTTCGTTGGTCGAATATTTCCAAAATCATAGGCCGAGAATATTTGTTTAAAGAATTCAACGGGGACGTCAATGTTTTCAAGTTTTTTAATTCCTGAAAATAAAATTGTCCCATTTCTGAAAAACTGATATGTAAAATCAGGTTTTCTAAATTGAACCGTGAGCGATGGGGTTTTCAGCTCGGGCACAACTTCCTTTGGGAGGTTTTTAAAAGTGTCACTCGGAAATGTTGTAACTAAAAACTTTTGAAGTTTTTCAAGATTAATCAATCTATTAATTCTGAATCCGCAATTTATAATTTTATATTTTGGAGATTTTCGAATGATTGATTTCGAGACCCATCCATTTTTTACGCACTTGATGTAAGCTTCTTCAAAATTTCCAGACCCGCTCACTTGAATCGTTTTTGGAGTCATGAGGACGGACAGATTTTTCGTCTTGGCAATGAAATATTTACATTCGTTTCCTCCAATTCCGAGCCATTTTCCATCTGCAAACCTGACCCTCGGTTTTTCTCGGAGAGTCACATATCCCAGAATTTCTGTAAATCCTTTTGGAATTTCTAGATAAATTTTATTAAAATTTACATCCACATCGAGGGTGGTTACGGTTGAAATCACCCTGGGTCTGGTAACGATCCTGTTCATTAGTATTTTATGATATTTTAATCTGAAGTTGCAATGTCAATCCCGAAAATGACTGGCTGTGACGAGTAAAGTGTCCCGTTGTACTCGCATGATTCTGTCCGGACCTCAATTTCACGCGAACTGAACGGTCCAGCGTAAAAGTCTTGGTTGAATTTGAATGTTCCAAGGTTGTTCTCTCGGCAGTGCTGGTTGAAGTGCGTGACGAAAATCTTTTGCGGAATACAGAGATTTTTTCCAAATGTACACTTTTCTGAAGCAAGAAAGTGCTGGAGCGAGTTGGTGACTGTCGCAATTTGCGTCTGAATCTTTTTGAAATAGGGCGGCAAAACATTCCAAATGTCCTTGTCGGCGTACAAGTGAGAATACTCGAGGTAGGCCCGAATGCATTTGCACATGATTGCGGGAAGCTCCTTTTCAAGCTTGTGCTCGAGGTGTGGATCCGAAACATCTGGAGCAATCTGGCGGCTAAAGTTGACAGTCGCAAGACGACGCAGAATAGACCCGGAGTTATCCTTCCAGTTTGGAACCTCGTTTCCTCCCAAAATGCCTGGCGTCTTCCATTGCAAACTCACGGCAGTTTCATTTTTTCTCGCAATTGAAACATCTTCACCGGACACGAGCGATTGAAACTCCGCCTGCTCGAGCGCAAGATCGCCCTTAACCTCTGGACTAATGAAAACAAATCCTTTGTAGATGCTTTGAAGGCCAAACTTTCGCTCAATGTTGTTGGAAAGAGTCGCGACATCTTCGCACTCGTAAAACTTGCGACACACCTTGGTAATGAGCGTCGACTTTCCGGATTGTGCAATTCCCTTGAGAAACGGGATAATTTGCCATCCATCAAGTTCGTTTACGTCGAAACACAAGCGACCAATGAAGACGTAGATCCACCTGCAGACATCTTTTTCAAACTTTTGGTAATCCAGGACGAGCTGCATGTTGGGCGTCGGAATATCGTACCAATCAGCCTTGTCTTCGTGAGAATCAAATGGAAGATCAAAGTACTTGCAGCTCACAATTGTCGGGTCGAGTTCGTGAAATTCATGAGAAGCGTACGGATAAAATTTGATACGATATTGTTCCGCCTTTGCATCCCAGTCTTTTCCAACGAGCAGCCCGTTTTGAAATGACCACACGTGCCGATCTTTTTGAATCTCCTGAAACTGGAAATCCTGACAATTTGCCAAGTGACGTTCAATGTCGTTGACGAGATTTCCTCGACTCGTCAGTTGCTTCCACCTCTCGGGTTCATCTTCTTTTTGAGTCGCATCGTAAATGAACTTCTTAATCTCCTTGACCGGACGCCATGCACGAGTGTTTCGAACTTGAACACAGCAATGACCCTTGTACCGACGATATCCTGCATCATACGCCTCTGAAAGTAGATACAACAAAAGCTTCTGGTACGATGATGTCGTTTCGTCATCCTTGAGCGACGTATCAGTATCGTCAATTGCGAGCGTCGGATTGTTGATTCGATTAAAACGTTTGTTCCAAATTTGAAACTGCATAAACATTTCTTTTCGATCGGCAATGAGGCGTCGAACGCGAAACTCTAGTGTAAATTCGTCTCCATTCACATCTTTGCTTGGATTTTTATTAATTCCCATGGACTCAATTCGCGCAAGTATCGTACGGCAACTATTAATACAGAGCTCGTTACTGCCGCGAATGTTAAGTTCTGAAAAGTTTTTGGGAAATTTATCTTCATCTCTCTCATGATCCATTGGAAAAAGCACATAGGCCCATGCCTGTGCAGCAGCAAGTGAATTTCCGCGAGCATGCAACAAAGATTCCTTCTCTTTTTTTGAAATATAATTTTCAAAATCACTTAACGACCATGTGTTCATTTCATTCGTCTGCTTTGTGTTCCGAATAGATTCAGCATGTTCGGGTGTAATTTCCTTATGAATTGTATGAACCTCCTCCATATTGGATGAGAGCCTCTTTTTTTTAAGCAGTCTCATCTGCGACTGAAACTAGAGCAGGTGGGCTCATTTTGGAAAGTGCAGAAAGCATCTTGACGAGAATTTTGTTCTGCATCTCAATGCCCGATGCGATCCGCTCAACTGCATCCTTGGTGGACACGAGGGCAGTTGCGATCGTCTCGCCATCATCTGTCGCCAGAAGGCTTCCAAGAGCCTCGAACATGTCAGGATACTCAGCCTCCTCGTCGAAATCGAGCTCTTCCTCATCCTCTACTGGCGTTGGTGGAGGGGCTGATGAACGGCGAGACATTGTAATCTCGTCTGAGAATTTAAGATGCTTTTTTTTTCGCGGATACTATAAATGCCCGGTGGCGGTCTCCTTCAACTTGTTGCCTATGGTGCCCAGGATGTCTATCTTACCGGAAGCCCCAAAGTTACATTTTTCCAATCTACGTATCGTCGTCACACGAATTTCGCAATGGAACTCGTCCAGCAAATTGTTTCAGGCGCTGGAGGAAGTGGCGGACTCCAGTCGGTGACCATTTCTCGATCAGGCGATTTGGTCGGTGACATGTTTGTCGCCATGACCCCCACAACGTCATCATCTGCTCAACTAACCTCCAACAATTCTGTTGCAGACATGTGCTGGGTCGCCGAGCGTGCTTTCGATTCAGTCAGCCTGTACATTGGAGGTCAGCTCATTGACCGGCATTTTCAGACGTGGTTCCGTCTCTACGCCGAAGTCTTCATGGACGAGTCAAAGAAATGCAACTATGGCCGCCTGACATCTCTGGCGCTCGTTCAGAATACCCTGACCACGTCAGTCGGTAAAGTCTATCTCCCGCTCATGTTCTTTTTCAATAAGCATCCCGGCCTCTTTCTCCCAATTATTGCCCTTCAGTACCACGAGGTTCGGATCGATTTTCAATTTTCTCCAACCTATTCCAACTATTTCGGGAGCACACAGATTGAGGTGTGGGCAAATTACATCTACCTCGACAAGACTGAGCGTGAGTCGTTTGCAAAGCTTTCACACGAATACCTCATCGAACAGGTCCAGCACGTTGCACCCGATCCTGTCGGCATTTCGACTGAAAATGCGCCAACTCTCATTCGGATGCAATTCAATCACCCAGTCAAGGAGCTCATATGGTGCTACATGAATCCAAATTACCTTACAAACCCAAATGCCATGTGGAATTTTACCAGCGGTACTGCAAATGTAAATGTCACAATCGACACAAACATCATTGCCCAGGCCGGATCTATGTTCCATGCGAATCACATTGGCGCTCCTGCACTCTTTGTTCCACCACCTCTGACGAATAATTCGAGTCTCTATGTCTATGCGTCAAGCAATGTTACAACAGGAAATACAATTAGCGTCCAGTCAAACGTCATGACCGGAAATGTGTATTGGCTCGAGCCCGGATTGCCTTATTATGGCGTATCCAATGTACGATACGGCTATGAGGTTGGTCCTCTCCACCAGTTTAAGATTCTTCTCAATGGAACCGACCGGTTCGTTCCCCAGCCCGGCAAATACTTTAATGCGTACCAGAATTACAAATATCACACCGGAACACCATATCCGGGAATTTACGTCTATTCATTTGCATTAAAGCCGGAGGAGCTTCAGCCGAGTGGTACATGCAACTTTTCACGAATCGACATTGCTCAGGCGGCGGTCTATCTGAAATCAGGAATGCCTACAAATTTGATTCAGCGCATGTTTGCAGTTAATTACAACATTTTGAGGATTCAGTCGGGTCTTGGCGGACTTGCATTTTCCAACTAAATTTTTTTCTTGGAGTATAGTACACAATGGGTGGTGGTCTTATGCAACTCGTAGCCTATGGCGCTCAGGACGTTTATCTTACCGGTCAGCCAAAGGTGACCTTTTTCCAGGCGGTGTACAAGCGTCACACCAACTTTGCCATGGAGAATATCCAGCAGACTCTGAACGGCACTGCTACCAGCGGTGGTCGTGTATCCGTAACAATTGCCCGCAACGGCGATCTCGTGGGTAACATGTATGTGGCCCTCATTCCAACAACTGGCCTGGCTACGACATCTACCAACGGCACTGCTGCAGCAGACACGTGCTGGATTGCGGAGCGCGCAATTGCCGCAGTCGAGCTCACCATCGGTGGCCAGCGCATCGACAAGCATTACCAGATGTGGTTCCGTCTGTACGCCGAGGTTTTCCTGAGCGAGTCGGACAAGATCATGTACGGCAAGATGGCTTCTTGCTCCGTTGGTGTTCTTTCCGCCGATCCAAAGACCTATGTGTACATGCCCCTCCTGTTCTTCTTCAACCGCAACCCAGGCCTGTACCTGCCCCTGATTGCTCTGCAGTACCACGAGGTTCGTCTTGATTTCGATCTGACCACCTATTACAGTGCCTATTTCGGGGCCAACAACCTGGAAGTCTGGGCCAACTACGTGTACCTGGACACGGAGGAGCGCCGTCGGTTCGCCCAGAAGGGTCACGAGTACCTGATTGAGCAGGTTCAGCACACCGGTGGTGATACCGTAACTACCTCCAGCCAGCAGGTTCGTCTTTCTTTCAACCACCCAGTCAAGGAGCTCATCTGGTGCTACGCTAACCCTTCTTCCAGTGCCAACAACGCCATGTGGAACTTTTCCACCTCGTGTGCTAACGTGAATGTGACCTGCTCACTCAATCCAGCGGCTTCGCTTGGCGTCATGCCCCACGAGATTGGTGCTCCCCGCCTTGCATACGGTAACGTCTATTCGACAGGCACTACCCTTGCATCCAACTTGGTTACTGGCACCGGTCTTTACTGGGCCGAGGAGGGTACTGCAGTTGTCGGCACTTCCGGTGGTGCCGGCTATGAGGTCGGCCCTCTGACCACCTTCAAGGTGGTTCTCAACGGCCAGGACCGCTTCAAGGAGCAGATCGGTAAGTACTTTAACCAGTACCAGCCACTCGTGTACCACACCGGCACTCCTTACGTAGGCATCTACGTGTACTCCTTTGCTCTGCAGCCAGAGGAGCACCAGCCAACCGGCACCTGCAACTTCTCTCGCATTGATAACGCCCAGGTTTCCATCTCCCTCAAGGCTGGGGCTACTAATAACACGCTCCAGAAGATGTTTGCAGTCAACTACAACATCCTGCGCATCCAGTCTGGCATGGGCGGTCTCGCATTCTCCAACTAAATGTAACGGACAGAACGAATTTATATCCGGGCTTCGGCCCCAAGAATGTTCAAGATTCTTGGGGTTGAATCAATATTGATCCACCGATATTCAATTGGAACTTTTGATGGCCAAATGTACCCGTAATTTTCATAATTTCCAACATCGAATGAATAAAATGAAGGATCTTTTCGATTCAGCGAAGCTTGATGCGATTTAATGATTGGCTCCCATCCCCACCATGGAGGAAACCGCGGATTCTTACAGTGCGGCAATTTCTCCATCGTGTTTTTGTAGCCTCGAGTGACCCATTCGTCAATCATGGCGTTCGTGTACATGGCCAGCGCGCACGTATATCCCTCCCACGCTTTGGCAGCCGGATGATTTCGCCATCCCTTGGTTATTCCGCGGAGGGCCCTCCAGATTTGGTACGCCTCGACGCGCTGCTTCCCGAGCCTACGGTAATCGAGCGACTTGGCACATTCTTGAAGATTGCTCGACGTGACGAATGTGTTGACCATTTTTGCCGTACAATATGGAAGAATCAACGTGCCAAAAAAATGACACGAATTTTACAACGTAAAGAACAAACAGATCGTGAAAAGAAGCGGGAATCGTCCAAGAAAACAAAAGATTATCGTGTTATTCGAAAAAGTCGGTTCGTTTAACCTTACTTAAGACTCAACATGTAAAGAGTGCAGTAATTTCATCCTGAATCCCTCGGAAGTCGCATGCCTCGAATGTATTTGAGGAGGTTTCTAAAATAGAGTTTTACGTCCCGTGAGTATTTTTCCCCATGTAGGCTTCTGCGTACGCGTCAACGATGCCTTCGTAGTACGCCTGATTCCGTAGTCAAATGAAACGCGTGCGCCTGACTGCGCGAAGGCCAACAAATTTCTGATTCATGTCATCGATCGACAACTTTCCAATCGCCACTGAGAGCTGAAAACTCTTTTTCGATGATTCGAGAACATTCATCTGGGTCGAAGCTCGGGGCGCAGCAGAAAACGTCAATGTAGACCATGGTGTGTTCTGGGTAGGTATGAGCGCTGAAATGCGACTCGGCCAGGACGAGAACCCCTGTGGTTCCTATGGGCTCAAATTGGTGAAAAGCGTGAGACACGACGGTAAACTCGCACTTTTCAGCGATTCGAAACATAATTGTCTGGAGATGGTCTGATTTGGAGACCCGTACGCCATTGACACGACCAAGAAGATGCTTCATCTAGTTTCCTAGCATTTTATATATCACGAGTCCTGTCGCAAAGACGAGGTACAGGAGGGCAAAGTAATTTTCACCCCGAGTCGCCTGAGAATTTTTTGATTCAACAAAGCTCGAAATTCCAAGAGCCATGAACATGGCAATAAACATCCAGAAAAAGATCAAGTTAAGGTCAGTTGCCATTATACTATAAATGGAGAATCTTTCTGGAGCCCAAATTGTCAATTCGATCCGTAAATCTGAACCCGACCTGAGTATTGAAGATGTTTTGGACAAGGCTCGGAGAATTCTCTTTGATCAAAAGATGAAAATCATCGAGTCTGCCAAGTACACGAACCTATATTACGTTCTACAGGCACTCATCAATTCAGGAATGACTCGAGAGGAGATTGAAAAAGGACTCAAGACCTTCCCTACATTCCTGGCATCTGGGTACTTGGACGACGCCATTGAATTCATTACTAATATAGAGGTGCAACAGCCACAGGGGTGTTTCCTTTGGAAAGCTGTTGCTGGAGGAAAAAGACGAGATAGAGCCCGCCAACGACCATGATTGTGGCCTTGATCATTTCAGACGGAATCTTCCGACGTGCAGGTATGAAAAAACTCTGAATACCAAAAAGCAAAATTCCCAAACCTAGTACAAGAATGATTGAAGCAGGTATCATTTATTACTTAAGGACATTTTTATTAATCTTATAAATGAATTATTCGTTCCTGGAGCCTCTTGGAGAATTTGCCTTTCGATCAATAGCCCTTCCTGTGATAATTCCTACGCCGACAGAACTTGACAATACATGGAGGGAATTTGAAAAGACGCTCGGAGTATTCAAAACAAAGTACGCAAAGGCGCGTGCAAATGTCACCGCGAGCACGGCCCGACTGACTGCAAAACAGCACGATATCAATGTTCTAGATGTTTCTATGAAAGTTGTCAGATCAGATGATTTAAAGCAGACGGTCTCTCAGATTGTAGAGGACTACAAGCAGGCAGAGGGCTACGAGGAGATTATTACAAAACTTTCGGATGAAATGGGTGAAGCGGAAGCAATGAAGAGGGTTCTGATGGATACGAACGCAGAAAGGTACGCCCGTTTTACGTGTTTTGTTTGTATGGATTCAGTTGTTGACTCTTTGCTTGACCCATGTAATCACGTAATTTGCGAACGATGCTGGATTCGTTCGCGAACCTCTGCATGCCCAGGATGCAGGACAGAGGTTCGTGAAGTTCGTAGGTTGTATACGCTTTCGTAGGTCCTGTAACTCAGTTGGTTAGAGTGCGGGTCTTATGAGCCCGAAGTCGTGGGTTCGACCCCCACCAGGACCAAGGCTGAGTATCCTGAAAACTACTCTGGGGGGAGTTCTGGACTTAGCTCAGTGGTAGAGCAGTGGACTGTAGTTCCATAGGTCATCGGTTCAAATCCGATAGTTCAGACCCGTGCTCCTGTCCTCTAGTTGGTTAGGAGAACCGGCTGTTAACCGGTCAACACAAGTTCGAATCTTGTCGGGAGCGAGGGAAACACTCTGTGTTTCTCGACATCAGTGTCCGAGTTGGTCCAAGGAGCCAGACTTAAGATCTGGTGCTCACATGAGCGCGTGGGTTCGAACCCCACCTGATGTACTTTTTTTAAGAATTACGTTCTTAAAAAAAGTATTTACTATATATATGGAGGATGTACTCGTCATAGGCATATTATCAGCTGCTCTTTTTTTGATTGTGCAAAGAAATTCGTCAGGATTGTCTGGGTCCTCTGGGTCCTCTGGGTCCTCTGGGTCCTCTGGGTCCTCCGGGTCCTCCGGGTCCTCCGGGTCCTCCGGGTCTAGCTCAATCACATGTACTCCAGGTGATACAACTTGTGAAGATGTTAAAAATAGTTTACCAGGTAATTTTGATCCAACATGGTACATTGTTGGAGGAATCGGAATAGTAGCCGTAAGTGCAGTTGCGTTTATTTTGATAAATCGTCGTCGTTGATCCATTTCATCTTTTCCTGCATTCTTGTCTGAAAAAACATGAAAATGAAAACCATCAAAGGAAGTGATCGAAGTTCTCCAAGCTGAGAATGGATGTATCCAGCGGTATTGTCAAATGGAAATGGAACCACCTTTATGAATAGACGAGACGTGTACACGATGATTCCTATAATTCCAAACTGAAGAGTCACCTCGAGAAAAGTTCTCCACTTGGGTTTTTTCTGGTCAAGTGGAGGAGTTAGCCTGTTGAGAATCCTGGATACAACGTATGCAAATACGAAACAGAGCGCGCCGACCCATGCAACGCCTGCCATGCGCACGACGTGTATCATTAATCTATTCGTAGATTATAATGAAAGACATTTCTCAATTTATACAATGGCATTTCACGGAATCGCTCGATGTCATTTTAACAATTTCTGGATACGATTTTGTAAATAACCAGCCTATTCTTCCAGAGGATCTTACCGGTTTAATTTCCGATTGCTTTGTTCGATCCAGGTACATGTTCTGTACGATTGACCTTGAAGGAGTCGATCTATTCAATCTGAATATTTTTTCGACCCTTCGCCTGATCCAGTGTCTCGAGGAATTTTACAAGGACAACGGAGCTCTCAAGTCAATAACTTTTATCAATTCGACGAAATTTCATAGGTGGGTCTATTCCTGGATACGGCTTGGACTCTCGCGCGATACAAGAAACGTCATCCATTTTTCAAGTGCAGGTCTAAATGTTTCGTGATTCAGAAATGCATCGGATTTCTTCGATTTCATGTACGCAATTACATTTCTTAATTGGACCTGTGGATGATACTCGGAAAGAAGGTATGCGGCAACCACAGCTGCGCTTCTTTGCTGACCTGCAGCACAGTGAATAACAATTTTTTGATTTTTATGATCTCGAATCCATGGAATAACCTGATGGAATGCATCATACATTTTAGAATTTTCATCTGGAGAATCATCAACCGGAATTCTCAGACCAAACCCCTTCATGGGAAGATCTTTTGTACAATTGATGACGAGCCATGATGAATCAATGGCGAGATCCCTGAAGCTAGAAAGAAAGATGTTTGGAATGATCTCATACATTACGTTTTTAACAACATCTTAATTTCAGAGACATGTCAATGGTCGAGTGGCTCAGGTTCGACCCGACCGATGACACACTTTTTGTCCACATTTTGGTTGGAAAGTTGTTTGATGTCCAGCCAGACACGGTTGATGGAATTGAAGAATTTTGCCAAGAATTATATCCTGTTCTCGACAAAATTTATGAAGTTTGCATTGAAAAAAATTTAAAACAGGTGTGTGTAGCAGATCTTACCGGAATTGATATGACTAAAATTAAACCAATCCTAATTATAAAATTAATTTGGAACGTTTACGAAAATACAAAGGATAAGATTTTGATGACAGGTATTGAAACACAAGGTGTCGATCCTATGGTCAAAGCACTCGTTGAATCTCTTAAAGGGTTTCTTCCGCAATTTATGCAAGGTATGATTTCATTTTATTAATTAAAAATAAAATCAAAATTATAATAGCCACATAATTAATTAAACTCTTAAATATAAATTCATATGGAAATGTTCTTGAAAAGAGCCCAATGTCAGTATTGGTCGCGACTGATTTTAAATCATTCAAATCCTGAAATGCTTGAATAGCCATACTTTTTTTTGAATAATACATTTTCAAAGGCGTATTTATAATTTGAGTATCTATTGCACACTGTAAATCATCTGAATCTATAAAAGCAAGTTTTTGAGCAAAATTCTTGGTAATCATGTAACAGTTTGTAAAAAGAGAAAGACCTTTCTGAACGTATTCAGATTCCCAGTTTTGTTCAATTCTGAAAGGTTTAGGAGTTGGACCAAGGTTTATGAAATCCCATTCTTTATTTTTCATATCCTGAAAAACAAATGCAAGATTTTTTAAAAACCCATGTTGAATTCGTACATCATCTTCGAAGATGAGAGCCGTCTCGTATCCTTTTTCCAGCATGTCCCTCCAGATTCGAATGTGACTATCTGCGCATCCCCATTCCGATGGAGTTATTTCAATATCTTCGGGTGCATGTAATTTTCCATCTGTTGCCTTGATAAATTCTACATTTTCAATTCCGTGAATTTCAAATTGTTCTAATGCATCCCTTTTCCTATCCGGACGCCTCTCAAGGTTTATGCAATAGACGTGATCTATCGACATTATCATTGACCAAAGGATAAAATGTCTATTTAAAAACGTAGTGCTCAGAAATATCAAGAATGTCAGATTTGCTCGTGTTCTACCCCCAAGGAAAGTACCTGTACATCGAGTTCCTGGGATCAAGGTACATTGAGCGACAGCCGAAAACACCCGCTCAAGCTGAAATGTTCATGCAGACTGTCAAGCCTGTAGTAGAACAGCTCGATGCCTATGTTCTGAAGCACGGTCTGCTTGAAATAATCGAGCTCAACTTGAAAGACGTCCCACTTTCGAAACTGAATTCAGATACTGCACTTCATTTACTTAATCTCATGTGTGAAATTCGCCCAGACAAGAATATTCTCCAGAAGATTAAAATTACACATTCCGGACCGGTCTTTGCAATGATTTACAAGTCAATCAAAGGAAAACTTCCCGGAAGAATCAGGGACATTGTAGAGGTTGAATCTGATTCTAAATTTTTTTAGTGCGTTTCATTAGGAATGACAAGTCACTGGAACATTCGAGAGGAGGAGTTTCTCAAGAAGGTTGAAAAACAGTGTAACGCATATCACAGTTACTTTATGAAGGATTACGAGTATTACAAAAAACTTTCAAATAGATTTAATGTACCAATTCTTTTAATTTCATCAATTAATGCATTGTCAGCAATTGCTCTGAGTGATTTTTTAGAACAAAAGTTTGTTAGTATTTTTAACGCCGTTTTATCTGCAGGAACGGGTCTTCTCGGATCGGTCCAGTTGTACCTAAAACTTAACGAAAAGATGGCAAACTCTCTTCGTTCGAGCACGGTAATGAAAAGGATTGCTCTCCACATTGCAAAAGAGCTTAGCATGGCTCCAGAAACTCGCGCGACCGAAGGAAAGATTTTCCTTCAAGAATGTTTTGCAGATTTCAACGCATGCATCGAGCAATCGAACCCGATCCATCGCAAGTTTAAGAATTTCATTCGGTTGACAGATGACGCTATAGAGTCTGATCACGAGAGTGAATTGTCAACGACATCCAGGTCTGATCGCATTCTCAATTATTTCAGAATGGCACACCCCAGCCTATAATTTTCAGGGCATATACTAGATGGATCCATTTTGGTTTTTGGCCGGAGCCTTTTTTATGTACGTATTCCTCTTTATTATTTCCTACGAAGTCTCTTAAAAAAAATACCCTCTTCATGTATATGGAGGATCCGATACTTGCGCCGAGCCTTTCGAGGTTCACGACATTTCCTATACGGTACCCAGACCTGTGGGCTTTGTACAAAAAGGCGGTTGGAAGCTTTTGGACAGTCGAGGAGATTGACCTTGCTTCGGATCTCAAGGATTGGGAAAACCTGAAATTTGACGAGCGTACATTCATAAAAATGGTCTTGGCATTTTTTGCGGCATCTGATGGAATTGTAATGGAGAATATCGACCTGAACTTTTCGAAAGATGTCCAGATTCCAGAGGCTCGTTCGTTTTACGCATATCAGGCATTTAACGAGTCTATTCATTCCGAGACGTATTCTCTCATGATTGACAAGCTGGTCCGGGACCCCGAAGAGGCTCGACTCTTGTTGACGAGCGTGAAGCATGTACCTGCAATCAAGGAAAAGGCTCAATGGGCACTGGACTGGCTTTCGGGGAATGTATCGTTTGCTCAGCGCCTCGTGGCATTTGCGTGTGTCGAGGGCATCTTTTTCAGCGGATCATTCTGCGCAATCTTTTGGCTCAAGAAACGAGGTCTCATGCCTGGTCTCTCATTCAGCAACGAGCTCATCAGTCGGGACGAGGGGCTGCATCAGGAGTTTGCCGTAACTCTCCACTCTCATTTGCAAGAGAAATGTTCGTCGAAAGACATTCGTGAAATTGTCCGGAGCGCAGTAGAAATTGAGACGCATTTTATTACCGAAGCGCTTCCTTGTCAGCTGATAGGCATGAATGCTGGCGAGATGATACAGTACATTCAATTTGTGGCTGACCGCCTGTTGATTCAGTTTGGTGAAAAGCCTGTATATAATTCTCGGAACCCTTTCGATTGGATGGAGTCCATCTCATTGGAAGGGAAGACCAACTTTTTTGAAAAAAGGGTCGGGGATTATTCAAAGCACCTCGTGACCGAGGGCGATTCTATTCGTTTTGACGAAGAATTTTAATTCATTAGGCCCATCTGGCCATAGGGCTGCTTCATCGTCCCGTAGGTGGACTTTTTCTTGGACATGAGCATCTTCCACACAAAGTGGGAGAGCAGGGCAAAGACAATTGCGTGCAGAATCAGGCCACCCATCTTGGCGCATCCGTCGCTGGTGGCAATCCAGTCACCACCGAGGGACCGGGTAAGCTTGTACATCTCTGGGCTGGCAACAATTGCAAAAAGAATTGCAGAAACAATTGGACTCGAGTGCATTTACTTTAGGCGAAGATTTTTTCTAAACTTGACCATTATAAATCCGGCAACTGCTGTGTAGACAAACGCATGAAGGGCAAGGCCGGCTGGGCTGGGGCGACCGTCCGGAGTTGCGACCCACCCGCCAAAGATCTTGCGGGTAACCATGTACACGAACGGGCTGGAAACGATGAAAAACAAAAGGAAAGAAATGAGATACGTGAGAACACTTGCCATTTTTAATATACCAAGGAATTTAATTTAGCACGGGCCGCTTGTACTTTCGAATTATTTTTTCGCTGGTTTTGATTTGCCAACAGGTTCAGTGTTGCCCTGATTGCATTTCGCTGATTTTTAGTTTCCAATGTACGTAAATAATTTTGAGAATTAATTTTTTGCAAAAGTCTATTTAAATTGCTACTAGTCTTGTTATTTAGACGACGGCTGTAGTCGCTCACCTTATTTTGTAAGTTTTTCGGTATTTCTCCAAGCTGTCTTAAAACATTAGAGAGTGCTTGCTTCTCTGTGCGAGCTGATACAGGTGTCATGGAACTCGTATCTTGATTAACAAGTGCTTTAAGCCTAACTGTTAAAATAGTCTTTCTTTTATTTACTGGAGCGCCAGCAGCTACAGCTCCATGTACAGCGGCATTGGCCTGGTTAGATGGTCGCTGGGATGCTGCATTTTCCGCAGCATTTACCGCCTCTTTATTTGCGGCCGGTACCGAGTATCCTATTGCAAGGGCATGTTGCTTGGCCGCATTTGCAGCGCCGGCCGCTTGTACGCCGGGGGGTGCAGTTCTAAGATTTTTTGCGGCTTTTTGTCCAACATTTTCGGGAGTTGTTTGTGAGCTGGCAGTTGCAACTGCTTTTGCAGCTTGAAACCCTTGTTGAGGGGTCCCTCCACCGTTTTGTGTACCTGCAATTGTTGCACCGAGTGCACGAGGTTTTTTAGCGTTTATATATTTGTGCAGAGCCTTTGCAATGTAACTATTCATAAAAGGAATTTTGTTTGGAACATTCCGATTTTTCAGGTACGATTGTACATAAATCCCAACATTTCGCTGAAGATTAGAATTAGGTTGCGAACTTCTCCTGAACATCGTACTTGGAATGAGCGAGGAAAAAAATCGAGTCTTCCAATCGCCACATAAGGACGACACTCGTATGACTTGTAGAAGAAACACAATGGCTGTCCGTATGTTCAGCACGTTCAATGCATCCGACGTCACTTTCAGCGAGGTTCGCAAGAATGCCAAGGGCGGCAAGGCGGTCTATCTCAACGCGGTTGGTGGTGGCAAGCTCATCTTTCAGCTTCCCCAGCTTCGCGCACCTTTTGGTCTGAGCGAGTACAAGGACGAGTCGTCCGGTCGCATCAGTTACAGTCTCCCCCTGAGCCTTGACAAGCCAGATGTCCTCGAGGCATTCTCGAAGCTCGACACGCACGTTTTGGATTTCATTGCGTCCAAGTCTGAGGATGTTCTGGGAAAGAAAATGTCGCGCGAGGTGATTGCAGAGGGTGTCTACAAGTCGTGTGTCAAGCCGAGCTCCAAGGATGGCTACGCGCCCATTCTGAGTCTCAAGGTTGTCACGAGCCCAAAGGATGGTTCGATTGCGACCGAGGCGTATAACGCGCAGAGGCAGCCTGTGCAACTTACGGATCTCGAGAAGGGTCAGGCACTCAGTGCAATTATCGAGATTAACCAGATTTGGCGGACGCCGGCGGGGGTTGGAGTTTCGATTCGTGTTCACCAGGTTATGTTTGCACCGACAAACAAGCTCAAGCCGTGCGCTTTCCTGGCCCCGGCCGATGAGCCGATCGAAGATGAGGAGCAGATTGAGTACGAGACGGACCCTGAGCAGTAAGAATTAAAATATGTACACAGTGTAATAGAATGAGCAGTTGGGTACAATCGGGTCAGTTTCGTTTCGTCACAAATCGTCCAGGGCAAAAATATGCATTTCGTCGAAATAACAAGGGAAATTCCGAATATAACCTTCCAGAAACTGTAAAAACAAAACGTGACGCTGTTCGGTGGCTGTCATCGCGAAAAAATCTTCGTCCTAGTCGTTTCAAGCCTGTTCGTAAACCCGTGGTTCATTTAGGTCCTAAAATTCCATTTAATGGCAAGCCTGCATTTGTTGCGCGCCGGACTGAATCTCCAAACGCAGGAATCATGCCGTGGTACACACAAGAACGCAAAAATTTCATGAAATATTTGGCAAAATTGCCTCCTCGTTCATACGGCCCAGAAACTCCAACCATGCGTCGTCTTCGGCGGGCCGCGTACAAATCTGAAGGTCACAAAGTTTCACCGAGCCCTGTAAAGACCAAATTCTCTTGTATGAACGGAAAGGGCTTGAAACTTTTAGGAAAAGGCCGACAAGGAATCGTCTTTAAAGGTGACGGATTTGCAGCAAAAGTCTGTCCGCGCGACTTGGCAGCGGCCCATCGTCGGGAAAAGCAGCCTGCACTTGCAGAATATGACATACATAAAGAAGTTTTCAAAGCCTGCCCCGAGGGTGTTGTCGAGCCCTATGATTTCCAGAAATGCCTAGACTTTATAAATCCTTCGACGATGAACATGTCGAATGTTCAGAATAGCCGCAAGTACGACAAGTCGAAGCAGTCCATCATTTTCATGGAGTTTTGCGAAGGTGGATCTCTTGATAAATGGCTCGAAAAAGGAAAAAAAACGGATGCGATGATGCGGCCAATCATTTCGGGTGTGCTCAAAAATCTCGAAACAATTTATAAAAAGTATCCCGAGTTTAGACACAATGATCTGTGGACCGCAAACATAATGGTTTCTAAAAGAGGCTGCTTGATTGGAGATTTTGGGTGGGCACGACTCTACAAAACGGGAACGAATCCTGCGGTGAATACGGCCAACGGCACTGAGACTGCTGGAAAGTGGGGAGTCGGACCAAAAACAGATTCTCGGTACGATTTTCATTTTTTTCTAAACAATATTCGTGATTATGTGAGTAAAAAGGGTGGAATGCCCGCAACGATGAAATTTTTAAATGAAGCAGTGCCTACAGGGTACAGGGGAACTTCTGACACGCACGTGAGCGAATGGAGGCTCAAGTACAACGATCCATGCCCGGGTCTTCCTACGCTCGATGATCTGATAAAAATGGATTACATAACTCCGATTCGTTCAGCAAATCTCATGAATGCAAAAAAGAAACTTCGACCTCTTCGCCGACGCTTCCCAATTCAGCCTATTAATTTCAAGATTGCTAAAAACAAGCTGAAGCCTGTCCGGCCTCGTCGTGTGATTTCACCTGCCCAACTTCGCGCAGGAAAAGCTCGGCTCAAAGCGAGAACCGCAAAGCGTGTCCCTCCCGCACTTTTGAAAAATGCCAGGTTTGATAAACTTGTGCAGCAGATTTGGGAAAATGATGGTGGATCTGTCGGCGTAAATGCATGGAACAGGGCTCGAAACAAGGCAATTAGACTTTTGGAAATTAGAATAAGTAGAGGAAATTCTCCGCTTGAGCGCGTGGTGAGCCCCCGGACACGGCGCGTGATCCCTCCCCCCAAACCTGTGAGCCCTCCGAAACGTGTTTTCAAAACAGTTGTGAGCCCGCGATCAGGCCGTGTAAAGATGATGGCGCCTTCAGGGCGAATGGTCTATGTAGATCTTCACATGGGACTCAAGGAACTCAAGAATCTTGCTATTCAACGTGGGAAATCCATCAAAGGACTTCGATCAAAAGCGGATATTGCTCGTAAAATTTTTAGTTGATACTAGTACAAATGAAAAAGCAAATGATCATCGCTGGCCTCGTAATAGTACTCGTTGCTGCTGTTGCATTTTTCCTTTTTAGGAAAAAATCAAAATTCGATTCAGGGGGTTCTGGTGTCAGTGGTCGTAATGTCACCGACAAAGGAAACCTCATTGTATATGGTTCAAAAACGTGCCCCTGGTGCCAGAAGCAAGAGGCGTACCTAAATAGTAAATATATTCCGTATACATTTGTAGATTGTAAAGTTGAGTCGTGTCCTGAATTTGTATCAGGATACCCGACGCTCCTGCTCAATAATCAAGTTATCAACGGCTATACAGAAATCTAAGCCCTGAACATGGAAAGAGCAAATGCGAGCATGAAGGTGTGCCAGAGCGAGTCGACTGGCTTCAGAATGCTAATGTATTTCACGAGCGTTCCATTCCACAGGTACCGAAGAATGAATGTCAAAAAGGTTAGGTACAAAAGAAATACCAGAATGTTGTAAAGAGCATCCTGACGATTGCGAGATTTCAGAATCGTGTACATCTTTTTATTATCAGAGAAAAAATCCTTGATACTAGTAAGATGGTAAACCCATGGGCGCCAAAATATACATGGAAGCCCTGGGGAACAACCGGGGTCACACACGATAATTGTTACGACTATGCGTTTGGTTCATTTTCTGCAAATCGTAAATCAAAAAGCGTTCCTGGAAACAGGAGCGGATTGGGATCGAACGGTCTGACGTTTCGTACATGCGGAGGAATTGTAAAACGCGTCCTTTCTGACAATCCAGGAAATGTATATAAAATGAAAACTGCTTCCGAAAAACCCAAGCCTGGGTTTTATAAAGTCATGGGCTTTGTTGCACCCTCGAATGATTTCGGAAATTCGACAGGCGATTTTCACTGGTACAAGGAAATTGGCGCAATTCGTTACAGAATACGACCGGGCGATTCTCTCTCGGCGCTCTCAAAGTTTTTCCATGTACGTCCGAGCGTGATAAAGACGGCCCTTTTGAAATCTCGGGTGACTGCAGATAGAAATGACGGTCGAGTCGCAAACAATTCTACAGAACTTCGCGTTTTGAATAAGATGAATATGAACAAAAAAGACAAACTTCCAGTCGGGCGAGTTTTGGATTTTCCTGTAAAGCTCTGGAGCCACAAGACGGGCTGGGCGGGTGGACCACTCATTGTCGATGCATCAGGAAAGACAATCACTAATCCCAGACGGGCTGATAGAAATTACAAGCCAGGATTTCATTATACTAAATTTTGTTCCGCATACGGTGTTCGCCGAGGGTTTGCCAAGACGGGGACTAATTCGAATCGAAACGGGGGAGCGGCAAACCGAGCTGTCTCAACTCGTTGATTAAATCTTCACCTTCTTCGAGGTCCCAGTGAATTTCTGAACGAATCATATCTTGACCGCGTTCGAGGGCGACCCCGAAGCTTTCCATTACAGAACGTATAGCACTTGTTTCAAAATCAGTCGTTGCGACATTTCCGTCAGATACACGTTCTATAACGAGACGACACCGAAATGTCGGAACGTCGAATGGAAGACGGCACATTGGACACGTGGGGTCGCCTCTGCACGACAATTTCCATCGATCTACACATCGTTTATGAAACGAGTGGTTACATGGAAGTTGTCGAACGTCTCGTACCATGAATCCTAGACAGACTGAACATTGCTGACCCGTGTGTTGCCAACAATGTTCCTGTTCTCCCCTGACAATTTGTCGACACGGATTCCCAGAAATTGTTTGAGCCCCGCACCGCCGTTCCATTGGTTTAGACCTGTAAAAGATCCTAGCCTCGGCGCCGCAGAGCTTGTGCCAATTCATTTTCGAGGGATCGAATGGCATCCTTGTATTTGAGCCTCATTGTTTCTTCTACATTTTTTCTAAAAATTACAAGTGGATCATCATCTTGCTCCATCCGGCACGTAGGACATTCGATTGATTCTTCAAACCATTTAATTATACATTTATTGTGAAATACATGTTTGCATTTAAGTTTCTTGTCAGACCTCTTTGTCGTTTCAAGACAAATTGTACATGTATTTTGGGCATGGATGCTGCAAAGTCCATCCTGGACTGCCAAATGTTTACACTTCTTCCCTGAAAGAGTTATCGACGAACAATTCATTCTCTGAAAGTATCCTACAAATTTCTTCATGTATTTCGGGCTCGGACCGGTTTGCATCGATAATATAGGTTTTTGCGTAAGGAATTGCAATGTCTCGATACTTGGAATCGAGCAGCTGAAGATACTCGAGTGTGATTGCGTCATCCCCCGCCTGATGCCGTTTTTTCAAATGACTCAATGCAATTTCTGGATCCTTTGAGAGGTAAATGTAAATATCCGGGTACCATGCAATTTTGTCAAAATAGTACTCGTAACATTCCTTTTCGACTGGATGAACAGTGTCGCGCATAAGAGGCCAGAAAACATGCCTCGAACTCCACATGCATCGTTCGTAAATTACATGTTTCTCAGTCTCGACCGGCTGGAGCGTTTTTAGGATTGCCATTTGGAGGAGAAAGCCCCATCTGATCCTGTCCTTGTAAAATTCTTCGAGAGGCCACGAGTCAATCTGTTCCCTGCGTACATACCACCCTTTCGATTCGAGCAAACCGAGCTGGGTCGTCTTGCCTGCACCGATCGTTCCATCAATGACCACCTTCATCCTAGAATGAGTGCGCGGGAATTCTTTAGCACGCGGAACGGGCCCCACCCTCCTCCTGCGAAACGAGAACCGTTGGCTGCCCCGTCATGCATGCTGCATTCTTTAGCGGGAGAGAAAATCCATCTGGGCCATTCTCCTGAGCCATGCGACGGAATTTGTAATTGTCAAAGACGTTAATTGAATTCTTTTTCATGAGCTCATCCATTAAAAGCTTGGACGACGTGAATTCTGTGAGACACCGGCCATCGGCCATTCCTATACGTGTAGACATTACAATCTATTACATTTTATTTTGAAGCACTCTGTTCCATTCATCAAATGATGCCCCCATGATTGTATCAAACTTCTGCTGAACCTCCGTCTTTTGTATGTACATGCTGGGATCCATGCACGTGAGAATAATGTCGTACGCTGCAGCAAGTTCTTCGAGTGTCTTGGCCCCACCAACAAGTATAGCGCCTGATTTAAAGACACTCACAGTCATCTTTTTCATATTCTCACCTGGCTTGAATTTAATCTTGACTGCGCTGTACCTGTCCGGCTCGTAGGTCACCTTGAATCCGGGAATCTTCTCGAACCTGTCCCGAACCTTGTGACTGTTTAGAATTGCATTGAAATGAAAATTAGAATTGATCATGGATATTTCAAACGGATTCATCGTCGGAAGCTCTTCGAGCTCCAGGACTTCTTTCATTATGTACGCCACCTGATTCAGAATTCGTTCCCCGTCAAATGGAGAATTTCCGCCCGAAAGATGAATTGTTCCGTTGGGAAAAATCTTTACGCTCTTTTCAGAGTATGCATCCCTGGTCCGTATCGAAATTTGATTGTAGAATGCAGTATTGTCCATTGTCCACTGAAATCCTTGACTGGTGGATCCTTTTGGGACGAGTGTCATTTTTTGAAACCGTTCTCGAAATTTCTGAATGTCAACCTTTCGGTCATTTCGAGAATGCATGGTGATTGTCGTAATTTTTAGCCACGACGGCGGGTTCCATTCGGGTCTCGAACGAACGACCCGCTCACGAATCTTCGAAAGCTCGCGGATATAATCATACATGTCCATTTTTTACTTGTCCCATAAAGTCTTTTAAGAACCTTGGCGTTCACATGACTCGTTTTTTTGCAGCCATTTTTGCAATTTTTGCAAATGGTCTCCGAAGAATGTCAGCCTTGATCACCTTCTTGTAATATTTCTTGAGACGATTTTCGTTTTCGTGAATGTTGCCCGTTTTTGTGACGTTGTGAGCCACGAGCGATATAAGTTTCTTCTTTTTGACTGCGTTGATTACGCGATTCAGCTCGGCGATCCTGGGCTTCACCACCTTTTTGCGCTTCATTCGCGGTTTCTTCATGGAGAGCGTATTGAGCGCCTCGAGAACAACCGGGGCCCGATTGACACCCCCTAGGTTTCTTACGGCATTCACGGCAGGTGTAGATACGCCATGGACTTCAATCGCTTCACGAACATTTCCGTTGCTCAGTTTGAGTGCCTCTGCGGTTCGCGCGACTTCAGATGCACCACCGGGGACCCGCGAAATTTCATTGACTGCCCGGGGAACACCGCCGGCGTTAAAAAGTGCACGTTTCTGTTCCTCTGGAATTGGGGCGCCCATCAGAGCTTTTCTCCAATTTGTCGTGTTTACTGCAGCACGACCGGTTGGTGAACTCGTTTTTCCGATGAGGGCCCGCCGCCAGTCTCCTGGTTTGACCTCGTTTCCACCCCTAAAGAACGGACCACCGTTTCCACCGCCAAAGAATGGACCGTCACCACTGTTTCGGCCACCGCCTCTAAAGAACGGTCCACGTCCAACGAATGGTGGGCGACCGCCTCCGGTGCCAGCAAAACTCTTTTTGCGTTTGTT
>Ga0209188_1000325_pt1 | contig 49583 bp, 42 predicted proteins | sample C_130625_EF_Meta_FD_187307 | JGI IMG/M metagenome (GOLD analysis project Ga0209188, IMG submission 187307) | Freshwater microbial communities from Lake Croche, Canada to study carbon cycling - C_130625_EF_MetaG (SPAdes) (version 2) | ecosystem: Environmental > Aquatic > Freshwater > Lake...
AAATAGTTCCTAAAAGCTTCTAAAAGCTATAATGAGCTTACCTTTCATCAAATGAAAGGTTATGAATAAAAAAACTGCTTTTTCTGTGGGTGTAAAATTGTAACAAAAAAGGGACTGCAGAATGGAATACAGCGTTACAAATGTGCATCCTGTGGCAAAATATTTCAAGGAGGTTTGCGACTAGATTCGATTTCTATTTGGCAAGAGTATACGCAAGGTAAGCAGACATATTTCCAACTTGCAACTAAATATAATTGTTCTATTAAAACAATTCAACGCAAGATTGATGAAGTTAAAACTGAACACAAAACTACCTTTTCAAACATTGCAAATGTGCTAATGGATACCACTTATTTTGGTAGAAAATTAGGTGTAATGGTGTTTAAGGATAGTCTTACAGGGAATATTTTGTATAAGCAATATGTACATCAAGAAACTAATCAGTTATACATTCAAGGTATCGAAGAAATCGCAAGAAGAGGTATTAAAATACAAAGTATTATTTGCGATGGACGAAAAGGTTTGTTCCAATTATTTGGCAAAGAAATACAATACAGATGTGCAACTTTCATCAAGTAGCCATTGTAAGAAGATATTTAACAAAGAAACCTAAAATGCAAGCCAGTAAAGAATTGTGGCAACATACACTGCTTCTTACACATATAGACAAAGAGGGTTTTGAAAGTGGGTCAAGTGCATGGTTTATGAGATGGGAGGATTTTTTAAATGAAAGAAAAGTAGATGAGAAAGGAAAGAAAAGGTATGTACATAAAAAGCTTAGAAGTGCTTATAGAAGCTTAAAAATAAACTTACCCTGGTTGTTTACTTGGTATGATAACATTCATTTGAAAATACCCAATACTACCAACTCAATTGATGGTCATTTTTCAGACTTGAAAAATAAGTTGAGAAATCATAATGGATTATCAATAGCCCGAAAAAAGAAATTCATAGATGAGTTTTTTAAGGCATAAGGAACTCTAAAAATATCAATGGGCTACCTTTCAATAACCCATTGACTCAACATTTTTATCGTTCACAAGCTTATCCCTAACAAGTTGCTCTCCAGCAGAGCTTGTGTCCGTTTCATTTGATAATACGAAGATATAAGCGATTTGAAAACTGATACAAAGTCACAAAAAAAACAGGAACTATTTTGTCCATTACACCGAATAAAATTATTTTTAAACTATACTGAAACTTTTAAAAGTTAAATCGCGTCTCTAAAAGCAAAAAAAGGACACCATTTCTGATGTCCCTTTTAATGTAAACTATAATTATTCACTTAAACTTTCTTACTTCACTTCTTCAAACTCAGCATCAGTTACTGTTTCTGCACCCTCTGCATGATTTTGAGGTTCTCCACCGCCTTGAGGTTGACCACCCTCAGCTTGTGCTTTGTAAATATCTTCACTAGCAGCAGTCCAAGCGGCATTCATTTCGGCCATTGCTTTGTCAATTGCGTTGCCGTCTTGAAGTTTATGAGCCTCTTTTAATTTCAGTAATGCTACTTCAATTGGTTCTTTTTTGCCCGAAGGTATTTTGTCTCCGAAGTCTTTAAATTGTTTCTCAGTTTGGAAGATTAAACTATCCGCAGCATTTATTTTTTCTACTTTTTCACGAGCAATTTTATCGCTTTCTTCATTGGCTTTAGCATCAGCTTTCATTCTTTCAACTTCTTCTTTACTTAATCCACTTCCAGCTTCAATACGAATTTTTTGTTCTATACCAGTACCTTTATCTTTAGCACTTACATGCAACATTCCATTAGCATCTATATCGAATATAACTTCAATTTGAGGAACGCCTCTTGGTGCTGGCGGTATTCCATCTAAATTAAACATTCCCAAACTTTTATTTTGGTTAGCCATCGGTCTTTCACCTTGTAAAATATGAATTTGTACTCCTGGTTGATTATCGCTAGCAGTAGAGTAGATTTCAGATTTTTTAGTAGGAATTGTAGTATTACTAGCTATCATAGTAGTCATTACACCGCCCATTGTTTCTATACCAAGGCTTAAGGGAGTAACATCTAATAACAATACATCTTTTACTTCACCAGTTAATACACCACCTTGTATAGCAGCACCAATAGCCACAACTTCATCAGGATTGACTCCTTTGTTTGGTTTTTTATTAAAGAACTTTTCAACTATTTCTTGCACTTTAGGAATACGAGTACTACCACCTACTAATATAACTTCATCAATTTGTGAAACGCTATATCCAGCATCTTTCAATGCTGCTTCGCAAGGCTTTAAGCAACGTGCAAATAAAGTATCTGCTAATGCTTCAAATTTAGCACGAGTAAGTTTCTTAACTAAGTGTTTTGGCACTCCATCAACAGCAGTTATGTATGGAAGATTAATTTCAGTTTCAGATGAAGAACTCAATTCAACTTTAGCTTTTTCAGAAGCTTCTTTTAATCGTTGTAAGGCCATTGGGTCTTTACGTAAATCAATTGCTTCATCGTTTTTAAAATCATCAGCTAACCAATCCATGATTACTTTATCGAAGTCATCACCACCTAAGTGCGTATCACCATTTGTAGATTTTACTTCAAAAACACCATCTCCTAATTCTAATACTGATATATCAAATGTACCACCACCAAGGTCAAAAACAGCAATTTTTTGGTCAATACTTTTCTTATCTAATCCATAAGCAAGAGCAGCAGCAGTTGGTTCGTTTACAATGCGTTTAACATTTAAACCTGCAATTTCACCAGCTTCTTTAGTTGCTTGACGTTGAGCATCGTTAAAATAAGCAGGCACAGTAATAACCGCATCTGTTACTTCAGTTCCTAAATAATCTTCAGCAGTTTTCTTCATTTTCTGTAGAACCATTGCAGATATTTCTTGTGGAGTATATAAACGTCCATCAATATCTACTCTTACAGTATTATTATCACCCTTTGCTACTTTGTAACTCCAATGGCTAATTTCTTCAGTCACTTCATCAAATCTACGTCCCATAAAACGTTTTACAGAGGCGATGGTGTTTTGAGGATTAGTAATTGCTTGGCGTTTTGCAGCATCACCTACTTTCCTTTCACCGTTTTTTAAAAAAGCTACAATCGACGGGGTAGTTCTTCTTCCCTCTTCATTTGCAATAACAACAGGTTCATTCCCTTCCATTACAGAAACACAACTATTTGTTGTTCCTAAATCTATCCCAATTATTTTTCCCATAATATTTATTTTAGGTTTGTGTTTTCAATCATTATGCCATCAAATATTCGAGTGTTATTTTGGCAGATGTTGGCATAATAGCTGCATTTATGAACTAATTTAAAAGGTTAGCATGTCTATATTTCAGTACTCTTATCAAGTTACATTCTTTATTAAAGAATCAAAATTTTTAAAACCAATTATTTTTTCTGAAATAAATCCCTCTGCATATTCTACTCCTATTCTTTTTCCAAGCATCATTGCTCTAGCTTTTACTGTTTCTAAAAATTGAGGATTCGAAATATATGTTTGAGGTTCTTCATTATAAATTGAGTTAAATTGGGTTTTATAACAGAGAATAGCTTCCATCTTTTTTTCAAATGTTTCTGTAATATCAATTACTAAGGATGGCTGTAAAAATCTATCTTGGATATAATGAAATACATAGGATGGTTTCCATGAAGTTTGCAAATAACCATTTTTGAAAGTTTCAATTTTCCTTAATCCAGATAAAAATGCTGCGTCTGAAACTAATTTAGCGCTCCTTCCATGATCTGGGTGTCGGTCTTCTGGGGCGTTACAAAGAATAATTTCTGGCTGATAAGTTCGTATAGCTTCAATTACCAATCGTTGATTTTTTTCGTCATTCTGAAAAAATCCGTCTGCCATTTGAAGGTTTTCTCTAGTATGAACTTTCATTAATTTAGCTGAATTAGCTGCTTCATTGCGTCTTGTATGTATTGTTCCTCGAGTGCCCAATTCTCCTTCGGTCAAATCAATAATTCCTACATTTTTTCCTTCAAAAATTGCAGAAATAATTGTACCACCACACCCTAATTCAATATCATCAGGATGTACTCCAAATGCCAGAATATCTAATTTCATTATTTATTGTGGTTTAAAGAAATAAAAAATCCCGTTTAAATCTAAACGGGATTTTAAAATCTTCTAAAAAAAACTAGTCTTTCTTTGCGTAACGTTTCTTGAATTTATCAATACGTCCAGCAGTATCAACCAACATATTTTTACCCGTGTAAAAAGGATGCGATGTATTAGAGATCTCCAATTTAATAACTGGATATTCATTACCATCTTCCCAAACTATGGTTTCTTTTGTTTGAGCTGTTGACTTGCTTAAAAATGATGTACCGTTACTCATGTCTTTGAAAACAACAAAGCGATAGTTTGACGGATGGATACCTTTTTGCATAAATTTATATATTTAAATTGAAGGTTATACGGATTTTGCCGTATTTTTATTAAAAAAGAAAGCAAATATAGGGTTATCAACCCAAGTGAGCAAATGAAAATTCTGGGTATACTTTTTTTTAAAAACAAGTTAGCTTTTCATATTGTCGAATTGTAAAGGGAAACCTAAATCAGTTGCTTTACAACTAGCAATTACTTCTTGCAAATCATCTATTTTTTTAGCAGTTACACGTACAATGTTATCCATAATAGCAGCTTGAACTTTTAACCCACTATCTTTTATGTACTTAACTACTTTCTTAGCGTCTTCTTGCTTTAAACCATTTCTGACAGAAACTTCTTTTTTAACTACTTTACCGCTTGGATGAGACTCTTTTTCAAAATCAAAAGCATTGGCCGGAATACCTTGTTTCATACTTCTACTTAGTAATACATCTATTATCTGTTGAAGTTTCATATCGCTATCTGCCTCAAGTTTAATAACAAAATCTTTTTTATTAAGATCAATTACAACATGACTGTTCTTAAAATCAAAACGATTTTCTATTTCCTTCTTCACCACATTAACAGAATTATCTAATGTTTGAAGATCCACTTTACTTGCTATATCAAATGAAGGCATATATTTAAGAAATTTTATAATTAGTATGATGTATATTTTAATTTCATAAATTGAAATATAAAAATTAGTTGGACTTATTATTTGTTTGGTATAAACTAATAACAAATGAACTTTATTTTATGAAATTTTTCAATTTTAAAATATGGTTAGCCAAATCAATTTCATTTTCGAATCTATTTTTAATCTTTTTTGCAGGATTGCCACCATAAATACTATATGGCTCAACATCCTTTGTTACAATAGAACCTGCTGCAATTATACTTCCAGTACCTATTTTTATTCCGCTCAAAATTGTAGCACCGTATCCTACCCAAACATCATCGCCAATTATTGTTGTTGAGTGTAGACCTTTCCAATTATAATCTTTATCTCTTATTTGTGACGCTGCTCTTGTAGGAACACCCATTTGCTCATAATTATGATCATAACGTCCTATTACTCCTACTTTATTTCCAAAAATAACGTAATTGCCAATAATGCAATCACATTCAATCTGCGAATCTCTACCAATATAAAAGAAATCACCAATAACTAAAGTTTTTTTTGCCCATAAACGAACTCTTTGACCACAATGAAATTTTTTTCCAATGGAATACCTCTTCCATACAATATGCACAAGTAGGAAAATTCTAAATTGCTTAAATATTTTAAACATGGTACTTAATAGTAAATATAAATATTAAATCGACAGATCATCTTTATAAACATAATAGGAATTATTAGGATTTGTTTTTAGTAAAATCGGGGATTTTAAAACCTAATGAATTAAAATACGAAACTAAAATTATAACTGACAACCCAATTCTCAATGTTTATATCATTATGAGAATTCTACTCTAGTATGCTCTTCATGCCTATTTACTAAATATTACCTTCAATAAATCATTAAATCTAGAAAGTATTCTGGATTTAATTCCCATTTTACTCTGAAACTTAGATTGATAAAAATTTGAAACAATTATATTAGATGGGAACTTGAAAAATTGTTTATTTTCTGTATCTAGTTTAGGTTTATATCTATTGTTAGATCCTCTAGTATGAGTAGCATAATTATCAAAGCCTTCATTATATATTTTTGAAAAAACAGGATAAAGTGTAAGTCCTTTTAAATTAAACTGGTTGTAAAACCATCTAATAGCCCAAGAATCTAATTTTCCAGTCATCTGGTTATGAAGCATTTTATTTAAATCCGATCCCCCCCTTGCAAATAATCTTTGCTTAGACTTATCTTTCAGGAATAAGTCATAATCTTTTATCTCCCAATCTACTAATTCCCATTTATTTTTCCAAGTTGCCCATCCCCAAGACCAACCTCTATTTATAAAATAAGCATCATTTTTGTCGTTGGAATCGTTTCCAAGATTAAAAGAATAACCTGAAATTGAAAATACATTTTCTGTATTATTATAAAATTCTAAAGCGGAATTCATATAACTTAAAAAATTTGGTGTAGTTAGTAAATCATCTTCTAATACAATAACAGTTGGATATTCTTTCAATACACTATTAACACCATCAATTATAGAATTCGCAAGGCCTTTATTTATCTGACTTTCAATAATCTTTATTGATTTAAATCCAGTAATTGATTTAATGTATTTTCTAACTTCATTAATAATTGGCTCATCTTTTGTCAATTTTGCAGCATCTGAAAAGATAAACAAATTCGATTCAGAAGACAATGAGTTTTCTTTCAATGCTTGAACAGTTTTTTTTAATGTACCAAGTCTCTTATAAGTAAAAAGGAGAATAGGAGAAGTTCTTTCTAATTGCATATTTAAAATTATTCGAAGAATAAGGGGTAAAATTTTTATAGGTAATTAAAATAAATAATCAATTTGTGTAATCAATATTATAAAGCTCAATATATTTTTTGGTAACAACACTTCCACTGAAATTATTTAAAACATAACTTCTAAGTTTTCCTTTATCATATTTCTTTTGATTTTTTAGCATGTTAATTAGAGCGTTTTTAATTGAATCTGTTGATTTATCTGCCAAAATACCTACTTCATCATTTATTATATCTTCTGGGCCACCACATTTTGTTGAAATTATTGGAATTCCTAATGAAAGTGCTTCAATTAATACAACACCAAATGTTTCAACATCGCTTGGCAAACAAAAAAGTATTGATTTTGACATATAATCTCTTACCTTTTCTTTCATAAGAAACCCAACAAAGTGGACATTTTTTTCAAGACCTAATTTGTTTACTAAACCTTTTAATTCATTGGTTTTTTCACCTTCACCACCAATAACTAAATCAATATCCTGAAAATCATTCTTTATCAAATTATAAGCTTCTATCAATCTATCAATTCTTTTATCTTGAATATGATAACTACAAGCGAAAATAAATTTTAAATTTTCATTAAGTTGTATTTCACTACTAATTTCAGGATTAAAGAAATTTGTATCAATAAAATTAGGAATAATCTTAATCCTATTTTTATCAAACTCAATAGATTCTGAAAGCAAATTTCTAAATGGAGAACTTACAACTATAGCTGACTTTGCGTTGTCAAGGACTTTAAATGCTGCAGATTTTTGATATTTCGAGAGCCCTTTTTTTCCATACATTGTTGAATGTTCAGTAATAATAAATGGGATACCAAAATACTTGTTTGCTAACTGTGCAACTATTCCCCCATTAAATATACAATGTGCGTGAATTAAATCAGGTTTACCATATTTTTTGATGTAATCTTTAAGATGATTAAAACATGACCATATCCAAATTTTATTTCCCAACCAAAATTTTGTTGGAATTATATTCCAAAAACATTTTCTATACACTGGAACACCATTTCTTTCAAAATATGAAGATTGAAAATGGAATTTTGATAATTTTTTAAAACTGATTCCGACTATTGACCTTGATTCTTGATGTAAAACTACGGCATCAACACCGTTATTTCTTAGTAATATTGTCTGTTCTTCGAAGAAACTTCCCCTTGGATAATCCAATTCAGTTGGATAAAATGAAGGCAAAACTAAAATACGCATTTTTACTTTTTAGATAATAAAATTTTTAATTTATTTTTAATAACCTTCTTATAATAAAGCTGTTTAGAAATCAACTTCGACTCAAACAAAATTTCAAGTGATTCAATTGCAGCTTGAGGTTTAGAAGAAGCTCCTCCCAATGAAAAATTAGAAATAATATTATCAACATAATGAAATTCAACACCAAATTTAATAAATCTTATCATCAATTCTAAATCAGATGAATACCTATAATTTGTTGAAAATATTCCAAACTCTTCATAAATATCACTAGTAACAAATGAAGATGGATGGCCAATCATTTTTTTTGAAATAAACTCATGATTAGCCCTTTCTAAAAAAAACTCCTTGCCATTTTCTAAAAATCTTTGAATACCAAGATAAACACCAGAACCATTTTTAATGAAGCTTTCGTATATAACATTTAAAGCATTAAGCTCATACCAATCATCACTATTAATTAATCCTATAATTTTCCCTTGGGCTAATTTCAAGCCCTTGTTCATTGCATCGTAGATTCCATTGTCTTTTTCTGAAACTAATTTAATAAACTTGAATTTAGATTGATATTCCTCTATAATTGACAATGTATTATCTGAAGATTTACCATCAATTATAATATACTCAAATGGCAATAATGTTTGATTACAAACACTATCTAATGTACGTTTAATAGTATTTTCAGCATTATATACTACTGTAATGATTGAAATCATGAACTTAAATATTTGTTGATACTTTTTTAAAAAGTTTATTTAATGGCCTTTTGATATGTTTCAAGAGTTTTTTGAGCTGTTTTTTCCCAAGAAAACTCCTTTACTCTAATATATCCCTTTAAAATAAACTCATTCCTAAGTTTGCTATCTGTTAATAATAAATTTGCTTTGTCAATAAAGTCTTTCTCATCAGAACATTTATAATATTGTGCAGAATCGCTTGCTACTTCCTTAAAAACGTCAATATCACTTAATAAACACGGGCACCCAGCTGAAAAAGCTTCTAGAATTGGCATTCCAAATCCTTCATAGGTTGAGGGATATACAAAAAAAATTGCATTTTTATAAATGAAATTTAATTCAATATCATTTGCGTTTATGTGAAATACTCTTTTAGAAACATTGATTTCTTTTAAAAACTTAATTTCTTCATTGTTAAATGAAGCCCCTGTACAAACAATAGAGATTTCAGAATTTTCCAATAAGATTTGTAAACAAGATTTAATAAAAAAGTAAAAGTCCTTGTAGAACCACCTTGCTCCAACATATAGTATATACTTTTTTGTTTGAAATTCATTTACATATTTACTTATTGACGAGGAAATTTGGGTTTCTGCAAAAGAACTATTAATACCGTGATGAATAACATCAATTTTTGATTCAAGTATACCATAAATCTCTATAAGATCGTTTTTAGTACTTTCTGAAATAGCAATTAGTCTTGAAGCTGAATTTAGAATCCTTTTTTTGTCAGTTAAAAAAGATTTCTCAGTAAAGTAATTAGGGAATTTTTCATGAATCAGATCATGTACTGTAATAACAAATGGCTTATTACAAGCGTCTATAAAATAAGGTTCATAATACGTAGGATGAAAAACATCAAAATCATTCTTTTTTATTTTTCTAATAGAACTAATTCTATTGTAACGATGAATAATTGAATTTTTTATTTTTGATTCACTGTGTAGGATTTTATTTAAAAGTATTGTTATCCATTTATAAGTGGGTTCTATATGTACTTTTAAATTCTCATGATAAATATTCTCTGAAAAAAAACTTGGGAATACACAACTAATATTATTGAAATTTGATAAGCTAGTTATCAATTCTTTAAAATACCTAGAAATCCCCCCATACTTTTGATAGCTAAAGTTTTGAAAATCATATAATATTCTCATAGGGTTAGATTTATTAATTTTTTAACAATTAGACCTAATTAGTGTTTTCCTAATAAATAGTTTTTGAAATAATTTAAATCAGCTGAATAAACTGGTATATGTATATCTGGATTATTCAATGGGAATCCAGTTTTATGTAATGCTTTTGAAGACACTCTTTTATCAATTTAAATTGTACGAAATGCTAATTGTTTAAAACCAATATCACATATACAATTATACTAAGGTACAATTGTGAATTCATTTGACTTCAAAATTGAAAATTCTCATTGGTAAGACTTTGTGTCAATTTTAATATTCTTTATATCCATGAAAGTATAATTTCTAAATCTAAGCCCTTGTTAATAATTAATTAAGATTTTATATGAACTATCTTTAAATAAATCTTCTTTTAAATTGAGTTTTCCTTCCAATCAACTTATTGCTTTTACAAATAAATATCAGGGTTTTACCCTACTATTATAATTGAAAACTTGTTATGTTAATTAAGAACTTTTGAAATTAAATTACATATCAAAGACACTAAAACTAATTATACGGGAATACTAGTTTTTTTCTCAATAATAATTGTAAGTGCTATCAATAAAAAAAATAAAAATTTTATTCTATCATCTACTAATATTGCAGGATTAGTGATCATATTTATAAACATTACTACCCAACCAAAAATAAGAGATGTATAATACTCAAAATAAATTCCTGTTTTAATTTCTTTTCTAATTTTTACAATTCTATGTAACATTTTATAAAGTAGAATTGATAATAATCCAAATCCAGTAATACCAAAAGTTGCCAAAATTGAGATGTAAACAGATTCAACATGTCCTCCAAGAAAATATACCGATTCAGATGTTATTTCGTTTACAGGATACTTTCTCAAGGCTAAATTTAAATTTCCCGGACCTACGCCTAACAAAAAATTATTGTAAAAAATATCCATACCGCTTAGCCATTTATACCACCTACCATATTCAAAATCATCTTTTGAATCAATGAACCTAGAAAATATCTCAAAACTAGGAACAATAGAACTTAAAAAAAAGGTTGAAATAAGCAAACTTCCTATAGATACAATTATAAACCCTTTGTTTTTAATAGGTGAAAATTTAAATAGGGCAATTAAGTAAATAAGAGCAAATGATATAGAAGCTGTTCTACCACCTGATAAAAAAAGAACTATAAGTGTAAATAAAAAAAGAAAGAAAGAAAAAAGAGTATTTTTTGTTGAAAATATTGTTTTAGTACAAATTAAGATTGCTACTACACTTAAATAGTTGGAAAATGTAAGTGCATTTCCAAACGTACCCCAAACTCTAATGCCCCACGATGCAGAATCAATATTGGTATTCTGATTTAAAGATTCTTCTGATTGTATAAAGAATAACTTGTTACCCGTAAACTGCATAATTCCTATAAAACAAGATATCAACAAACCTACTAATAAGCTATTGTAAATATGTTTTAATGAATCATGAGAAATGTTTTCTGATAAAACTAGTATAGATTTAAAAAAAACAAAACAAATAAGGAAATTCGAAAGCTGCTTTATTGAAAGATCAATGTTTTCTGCAAAAAAGCTCGACATAATTGCTGAGAGAAGGAAAAGAAAAAGCCAAATTGAATATTTATGTGTTGCAGTGAAAAAAGATTTTAGAGAAATCTTCCCCCAAAATATTAATAAAATAAATGGAATTAATACTGTAGTTAAATAAAATGGAATAAAGCTCGTAAAATAAAATGGTATTATTAAAATAGAAATAAATAATGTAATAATATATTTCATAATATTGATTGGCTCTCTTTAAAAACCCTTGAATCCAAAAATTAATTTATAAACCAATTTTAAAGATATCCTTAGTGGTGCAAAAAAGAATGGAATTACAAATGCGGCTAACCCTTGGGTTATTAATATCGCAAACGCGCACCCAATAGCTCCATATCTTGGTAATAAATAAATATTAAGCAGGATATTTATAACTAATGAAATGATAGTAATTGGTACAAATAAATAAACTAGGTTATAGATATACATAAAAGATGACCTAATAATTGCAATACTTAAGAAGATAAGATTAAATATTAGAATTGAAGAAACATTGATTACCATCAAAAACTTATTACCTAAGTAAAATATTACAAGTACTCTGATTAAAAAATAAAACAATATACTAACAATGATAGATACTAGCAACTGAATTCGTATCATTTTATTTAGGAATTTATAAAAAATTGTAATAGACTCTTTTCTTTTTTTTACCAAAATAGATAAAAATGAAGATTGAATTACCATTGGTATAAAATATAGAGACTCAGTAAAACGAGAACTTGTGGCATAAATACCCATTTCGGTCGTTGTAGATAAGTGTCTAATTAAAATTTGGTCTAATCTCATGTACAACCAAATAGAAATAGTAGAGATTGCCACGGGGGTAGCCAATTTAAATATTGGATAAATTATGTTTAAATCAACTTTAAATTTAACCTTGTATTTTTTATTGTAAAATAATAAGGTGAGATAAAATGCATTAATTAAAACTTCACTTAATGCCGCCAAAGAGTACACTAAAATATTTAATTTATAAATGACAATTAAAATTTTGAAAAATGAAGCACATATTAATGCAATATTAGCTCCAAGCACTACTTTTCTTCCTTGAAGCTTGGTTTCGAATATAAATGAGAATGAATTTAGAGGAATAAGTAGGTAAGAAACCGCTAGAATAAGAATGAGTTGTTTGTTAATTACATCTTTTGACTCGGAAACAAATGCAAAAAGCACTGTAAAAATTAAGCATACAATAGCAACAATCAATTGTACTATTATAACATTGCCAATTATTATTTCAATTTTATCTTCATTATTTGCCAATTCTTTTATTACAACATCCTTAAGTCCAAAAACTATAAAAATTGAAAAGAATGCAATTATTGAATAGGAGTAAGAGAACCTTCCGAAATTTTCTGCACCTAAATATTTAATAGTGAATATACCTACAACAAAACTTATAATAATATTAAACCCTTTAGAGAAAATCATCCAGAAAATATTTTGAAATATTTTCATTGTATCATTTTCACCAGTAAATAATTTTTTGAAATAATTATTTTTAAGATTCAAAGTTTTTTATTGAAAAGTTAATAAACCAAATTCAGTAATTTAAAATTGGTATTAAAAGCAGGTGCTAAGAACGAAATATTTTAGATAAAAATCCTAACTTTTTCTTAGAAACCTCTTTAGTGTAATATCCACCACTGCCATATTCACCGTAACCATAAGAGTAGCCGTATCCATAAGAATAGCCATATTTTCCATAAGCTATGCCCCTTGGTTTTATTCCATTAAAGACAATGCTTGGGTTTTTAAATTGGTTTTGGGCAAAATATTTAGACAACATATCTAAATAAAATTTGGGGGTATAGTCATGTCTTACAACAAAAATTGACATATCAGTATAATTGGCCAAAATTTGAGCATCAGTTACCAATCCTACAGGTGGCGTATCCATTATGATATAATCAAATTTTTCTCTTAATACGCTCATTAATTTGGGAAAATAATCTCCACTTATAAGTTCGGTTGGGTTTGGAGGTATAGGACCAGAGCCTATTACATATAGATTTGCTGTATCTGATATTGGCTGTATTATTTCATCAATGTTTGCCTGTCCTATTAAATAATTAGAAATTCCATTTTCTCTTGGCAAATTAAAAGTTTTACTAATTTTTGGTTTTCTTAAATCTAACTCTAATATAACCACTGATTTTCCAGTTAGCGATAAACTAATTGCTAAATTAGACGATACAAAGCTTTTCCCTTCACCCGAAATTGATGAACTTACTAAAATTACTTTATTCTTCTTGTCTATTCCAAAATAAGATAAATTGGTTCTTAAAAATCTAAATTGTTCTGCAAGAACAGATCTTCTACCTTCTTTTATTACAATCTCCTTAGCGTCTGAACTTTGCATAAGTTCTGCAATAATTGGTACTTGAGTAGTAGATTCAATATCTTTTCTAAATATTACTTTACTATTAAAGTCTTCTTTTATTGTAACAAAGGCAATACATATAAAAGTGCTTATCATTAATCCGAAAACATAAATCAGTTTTGAATTTGGTTTTTTAGAAGTCTTATTAAAATCTGCAGCCTCAATTACTTTGCTATCTGCTACAGCAGAAGCATAAGACATGGCTGTTTCTTCTCTTTTTTGTAGTAAAAATGAATAAGTTGCATTTTTAATTAATTCATCCCTACTTACTTCAATTAGTTGTCTTTGTTTTTGAGGTATATTTTTTAAAAATGCGTTGTTTTTAGAAAAATCATTTTCAAGATTTTGCTTTGTGCTATTTAAATTGGCTCGAATATTCTTTACATTCTCACGGATGTTCCTTTTAATATCCTTTATCTCTGTGTTAATTTGTTTCTGCTGATCATTGTTTTTATTTGTAATTGCGGAAATCTTGGTTAAGTTAGATTCCGCTTCATTCAATTTAACCAACAACTGTAACAATATTGGGTCATTTAACCCAATGAGAGATGGCACGGTACCCGGATTTAATCCTTTGTTATTTAAGTAAGCTTCTATTTCGTCTAAAATAGATAATTGAAGCGAAACAGATGTTAGTTTACTATCGCTTTCTTTAGCCGCATTTAAATATACTTGACCTTCTTTTTCAATGTCAACAATGTTATTTTCTTTCTTAAATGTTACTATATCTGCTTCAACACTATCCAATTCATTTTTAACTTTTTTTAATCTTTCATCTAAGAATTTTATTGTTTGGGTAGTAACAAGATTTTTATCTTCTAGTGCTTCCTTTTTGTAAATTCTAAATAGCTCATTTAGGATATCTATGCCTTTTTGAGGTACATTAGTAACAAATGTTGCTTTTAAAACTGTTGATTTTTTTGATGTAGGATCTAATGTGAAGTTTTTAACCAAGGCTATTGCCAATGGATGCACCTCATTTAGTTGTAATTTTATTTTTGGATATTGTTCTTTATAATTAAACTTTGGATTTAATCTTATAATAAATAGGTTTCCTGCAATTTCTACACTATCTCCAAATCTGTACTTTTTGCCCTCCAATTCATATTGGAAATTTTTATAATCAATAGCAATCAATTTACCCGATTGGTTTTTTAGTTCTGGAACTGAAATACTATCAGGATTTAAACTAATTATTTCTAAAGGTGCGGTGCTTCCATATAACTCAGACCCTACTATTCGTCCATCAGTTTGTTGAGTTACATACAAGTTTAAATTCTTAACTACTTCTTCCATTAAAGGCCAAGACTGCAGAACTTCTACTTCATTTTCTACCACTTTTTTCTCGGCAAAAACATCTAAAGCCTCTAAAATTTTAGAGGCACCAGCACCTGATTTTGAATTATCGTCTTTAATTAAAATTTTAGAATTTACCTCATAGCTTTTGGGTGAATACCTAAGATAAATAAATGAAATAAAAAGGGATAAAATAAAAGCTCCAAGAAAAATATGCCAATAAGGTAAATACGTTTCTTTTACCTTTTCTAAAATATTAGTTTCTTGTTTTACAACTTTAAAATTCAATTCTTCTTTCAACTTTGATTTTTTTGATTTAACGGAAAACTCTATCAATAATGATAATCAATATTGATAAACTGCTAAATATGATAGGTATTATTTGCGGAGCAGTAGTACTAGTAAACTCTCTTGATTTATTTGGTTCAACATACAAAACATCATTAGATTCTAGATAATAAAATGGACTTCCAAATAATGAATTGCTATTTAAATTTATTCTGTGAACTTCTTTAACACCATCAACTTCTCTAATTAATAAAACATTAGATCGGTTCCCATATATTGTTAAATCGCCTGACAATCCTAGTGCCTCCAATATAGACACTCTCTCATTAGGAATATTGAATGTTCCGGGTCTGCTTACTTCTCCCAAAACAGTAACTCTGTAATTCATAAATCTTACGAAAACTACAGGCTCTTTTAAAAAACTTAGTAATGAATCGTGAATAATTGTTGTTAATTCAGATTTGGTTTTCCCTTTTGCATATATTGGTGAAATTTTGGGTAATCTGATGTTACCATCCTTTGCTATTACATATCCTGGTGTAGTATTAGAAGTTAAAACTACTCCATAATTTGCAGGAGGATTTAGTGAATTTGAACTATTAAATAATCCTGAACTAACTGGATCTAAACTAGTAACACCTACATATAATATGTCGCCTTCTTGTATGGTTGGTTCAAAATTAGCACTAGCCAATTTAAAAGAAGTATCTTTTAAATTAGGAAAATAAGAAAGCCTATTTACTTGTGCTTTATTTCTTAAACAAGCTGTTTGCGTAAGAACCAATACAAGTGAAATTATACATAATATCAGGTTTAATTTACTTCTCATTTGAATGTGTTACTTAAAAAAATTAATGTAAATACCTACTAACTTCAACTGCTAGTTGTATTCCTACTTTGCTTAAAAAAGGCAATATTTTAACTTGAAAAATGAAACTTGCACTTGAACTACATTATTAAAAACACCTAAAATTCTTATCAAGATTAACGCCACGAAAATAGGGCTTTGAATACAATGCTAAAAACAAATATCTAATTTTCATTTTGTAATGCTTTCTTTGCTCACTTACAATTAAACATTTTTAGTTCTAAAAATTGAATATTTCATTTCTTCTTAAAAGAATAATTTTTAGCGAAGCGTATTCTTTTTCTCGCTTAATTATACGTTTTTCTGTGGCAGCAACTGCCATCAGTGTTTTGTGTATGATATGCACTTTGGCATTTGTAAATGGTTTCCAAGAAAAAATTAGCGATAAAGTATTTAGCTTCTGGGGGCATATTCACCTTTCAAGATTACAAGAAAGCCAATCGCTTATTACAGAAGAGGTTCCATTAGAAAAAAACAACAAACTAATTGAATCATTAAAACTGCATAATAAAATAGCCCATATTGCCGAATATGCAACTAAAAGCGGTGTAATTGAAAAAAACAAAGCCATTGATGGTATTCTCATAAAAGGTCTTGGAGAAAATTATGACAAAATGGCTTTTTCGCCTTTTCTTAAACAAGGAAACTGGATAGATTATTCTTTAGATACTTCTTACAGTAAGCAAATACTAGTTTCTGAATTAACGGCTAATGCACTTAAAATAAAACTAAATGATAGCGTAAAAATCCATTTTATTGATGCCAAACACCAATCGAACAATGTATATAGAAAATTGAAGGTGGTAGGTATTTACAAAACAGGTATTGAGGAATATGATAAGCTATATGTAATTGCCGACATTCGGTTGATACAAAAAATAAACAATTGGAACAGCAATCAAATTGGAGGGTACGAACTTTTTTTAGACAATTACAAAACCCTACAATCAACCAATAACCATATTTTAGACGAACTACCTACAGAATGGATAAGCAAAACCACTAAAGAAATTTACCCCAATATTTTCGATTGGCTAAACATTCAAGATGTAAATAGAAATATTGTAATAGCCATTATGAGTATAGTAGCTATAATCAATTTAATTAGTTGTTTACTCATTTTAGTATTGGAGCGCACCAAAATGATTGGTATTTTAAAAGCAATGGGAGCAAGAGATATAGATATTCAACTTCTATTTGTTTATTATGCTGCCATCATTTCTATTGCTGGGGTAGGAATAGGTTGTTTGCTTGGTTTGTCTATTTGTTGGTTGCAAGATGCTACCCATTTTATTACGCTAGATGAAAGTACTTATTACATTAGTTATGCGCCTGTTGTGGTAAGAATTAGAGAAGTAATCATACTTTGTTTGTCTACTATTGCTTTGTGTTTTGCTTCTATCTTAATTCCAACTTTTGTGGTAAGAAAAATTTCACCTGTAAAATCTATACAGTTTAGATAAGGAGGTATTAAGTGCTAAGTGTATTTTTTATTACACTCAGAACCACTGTGGAAGGGTGTTCAGAATTAGGCAACTACTTTAGTACATTTTTTATTCATCATTTTTCAATGGGTTGAAACCCATCGCTTTAATAAACTCACCCTTGGGTTAGCAAATCGCTGTAATCAAGTACCGAAAGGACGGTATTTTCAGAGCGATGGGTTTCAACCCATCGAATTAAAAGGTTTAGCAAAATGCTAAAAAATGTCCCAATTAACGCAAGGCTATTCTGAACACCCCGCCACTTAGGTTCACATAGAGCCACAGAGGTTTTTCTTTTTATGGAACGCTGCGCCTTTTCTGTTGCTCTCATTATAAATTCTATTGAAAAATTTGGGTTAAAATCCATTTTTGTATTACTACTTACCACCAAAACATAAAAAAGCCCCACTTTTATTTTAGAAAAGTGGGGCTATGAATTTAATAGCTTCTTTATTAGTCAATATCAAATTGGTAATGTCCTTCAGTGCTTGCATCGGGATTGTACACCATAATCAATTTTAATTTCACATCGCCAAGCTGATCGGCAGTAATGCTTTGAATATCATTTGCTGCAATGGTAAACCCTGATTTTGCTGCAGAAATATCTCCTTTTTTTTGTGCAAAATAAAAAGTAAGTGGCCCATCGCCTGTATTAAAAATGGTAATAGTATCTGTTCCTAAAAGTGTGCGCTTGGCAATAAAGCGGCTTTTCAATGCTTTTACACTATTGGTAAAGGATACTTGCGCAGATTGACGCAAAAATGCAAGTGGGAAGTAAGCACCTGCATCTTCTGGCGTTTCAGCAAAATGAGCCATCAGCAATCCTAAGTTTCTATACAATTCTATACATATTTTCATCCTTATTGCTTCTAATACTGGCACTAACTTATCAGTTGCTTGTATAGATTGTTTTTGGGTTTCATAGATTGTATCAAAATTCTCTAAAAAAGCATCTACACTTTTCTTTACTTCAGTTAATTTAGGTTCTTTTTCAAGTAAAACACTTAAGGTTCTTACTGCTTGCAAACGCTCTAGTTGTGTTCCATTTTGAAATGGTCTTCTCATTTTCGGCAATAATGCCTTGTATTCATTGGTTTTTTTCTTGTACAAAACTTGAATGTCTACATCCCAAGATTCAATTTGATTTTTTGAGAGATCGTCAATAGAATTTACTAATTTTTGTGTAAAAGATTGTTGCTTAGTATCAGCTACTTTCCAATCGGTAAATGCATTGTCAAAGCTATCAGCTATAGGTTTAAACTTATCGTACAGTGGTTTAAAGAAAGCGTCTGTACTTACAAGCGATAGCGCATTTAAGTGAAATTGAAGAATTTTTTGAGCTAACACAAAACTGTTTTTGGTAACTACTAAAAATGTGTTAATTAAATAAATCCATGTTCTTTTCATGGTAATAAAATTTTATTTGTGAATGAATTAATTATTGTACTGCAAATAAATAAATATTTTTTAAATTTTGGAGAAGAAAATTTAAGATTTAACTTTTAATTATGGTTTATCTTTAATACTCAACTGCATTATTCTTTTATTAACTGATTTTTAAAGCGCTTTTTAATTTAAAACCCAAAATGGGTGAATGAGATTAAAAAGTGTGGAAATTAAATGTTTTAAAATTTTATTGACTACACCAATATACTAGTAAAGCTTCTGTAGAAAAAAGCCAAGAGCAATTTGATTTATAGAATTGCGTATCTGCACTTACATAGATGCAATTTGATTTATAGAATTGCGTATCTGCACTTACATAGATGCAATTTGATTTATAGAATTGCGTATCTGCACTTACACAGATGCAATTTGATTTATAGAATTGCGTATCTGCACTTACATAGATGCAATTTGATTTATAGAATTGTGTATCTGCACTTACATAGATGCAATTTGATTTATAGAATTGTGTATCTGCACAAAGCCAAACGCAATTTGATTTATAAAATTGCTCCCATAATTCTTACAACCATAATTCCTTGTAAAGAATCGCTTTGATTATTTATTAACGAATAATCTAATTACCAAAAAGCATGTATCACCTACCCTCTCGGCAGATTTATATTGTTCAATTACTAACAATTGTGTATTTTAAAATATGGAAACTTAAAAAAATACCTGTTTCTAGGGATTTTGTAAAAAAAATGATTATATGTTAGCAATAATTATTTAAGACCCACATTAATTTGCAATTAACAAAATTGCCCTTAAAATGAATCACAGCCCAATTGTAGTTTTTTGCTACAGAAGATTAGACACTTTACAAAACTGTATTGCAGCTTTATTAGTTTGCAATGAATCTGCTGAATCTGATTTAATAATTATTTCAGATGCTCCTGCAACTGAAGCGGTAGTTGAAAGTGTAACCCATGTGAGAGCATATTTAAAACAAATTGTAGGTTTTAAATCTGTAGAGATTATTGAGCGCACAAACAATTTGGGAGTAGACTACAACATTATCCAAGGTTTGCGAGAGCTTTCAGAAAGATTTGAAAAATTTATTATTGTAGAGGATGATATAATTGTAAAGAAAAACTTTTTACAATTCATCAATCAGTCATTAGACTTTTATGAAAATAATCCACAAGTTTTTTGTGTTTCGGGATTTTCATTCATAAAATTTATTCCCAAAAAGTATCAATATCATGGATATTTTACTGGTCGCTCAAACCCATGGGGATGGGGAGTTTGGAGTAATAGAATAAAGAATATAGATTGGGAAATAAAAGATAAAGAACAATTTTTACAATCGAATAAAATTAAAAGGGCTTTTAATTATTGGGGAAGCGATATGAGCAGTATGCTACAAAACACCTTACAAAAAAAAATAAGGGCGTGGGACATAAGAATGGATTATCATATTTTTAAAGAAAACTTATACGCTTTTTATCCTACCTATAGTTGTACAGAGAATGTCGGTTTCGGAAGAGAAGATGCCTCGAATACGTTTGGGTATAATAGATATAAAACCAATTTTAGTTCACTTGATATTTTAAAGTATCATTTTCCTGAAACTGTGTTTTTAGAAAAAAAAATTGTTAGCCAATTTAAGTTTAAAAATACTGTACTGCTTAGGGGCATTACAAAGGCAATGAAATTAATAAATTATAATAATTAGAATTACATATTTTAGTAAAAAAATAAATTAAGATTATACCTAAGTTCCTTGCCAATACACTTACCACTCCTCCCCCATCTATACAATGTGCGATAAAATAATTCCAGTAGCCACTGCTGCATTAAGGCTTTCAGCTCCGCCAATTTTAGGAATCGTAATGGGGTGGGTAATAAGCGAAATAAATTCTTTACTGATGCCTTTTCCTTCGCTACCAATTAATAATACCCCTTCTGTTATTTTACCTACATTATATACATTCTCTCCTGATAATAGCGCACCATAAATGGGCACATTTGCTTTTTGCAATTCTTCTGCAACCGAGCCATAAGTAATATTTAATCGAATAAAGCTTCCCATTGTGCTTTGAATTACTTTGGGGTTGTACAGTTCTACTGTGTCTTCACTACATAAAATTTGTTCTATTCCAAACCAATCTGCTATTCTTATAATGGTTCCTAAATTGCCAGGGTCTTGTATGCCATCTAACACTATTGTAAGATTATTTTTAAATTGAATGGCGTTCGTATGAGTCTTTTGCGCAACAATTGCCAACACTTGTTGAGGACTTTGCAGATTAGATATTCGCTTAAGTTCCTCTTCAGAAACATTGGTAATAGGTACATTTTTTATTTTATCGCTACTACCCCATTCTTCAGTTGCATAAATTTTTTTAATGAGATATGCACTTTGAATAAGTTCTTCCACCAATTTTACACCCTCCACCACAAACAGTTTTTCTTCTTGCCTTATTTTTTTATGGCATAATGATTGGATAAATTTAACCTCATTTTTACTAAGCATACAATAATGATATTAAGGGTAAAAAAAGAATACTGCGCACTTTTAGTTTATTTCTGTTGTAGTTTATTTTTATTTTCCTGCAAAGTAGTTCGCAATTATCCAAAACAAAAGCCATTTGTTTATCAAAATACAGTAAAAATAATTGGCGCGATTTCAAAAGATGAAAAAAAGAGACTCACTACAGAACTAATACATTACTGGGATGATAGCTTAAACGCCATTTATACCCAACAAGCAGGTATCATTTACAAATTGAAAAATCCTCCAGTTTTCGATTCCAACAATATTGCACGAAGTAAAACATTTATGAGTGCCTACCTCAATTCTCAAGGATATTATTACACTTCATTTCTTACTTCTTACCATATTGATACCGTAAAATCTCAAATAAGAGCAAGCATTTCTATTAATATCAATTTGGGTAAAAGTATTACCATAGATTCTGTTTCTTATAATATGGTAGATACCTCTGAGTTGCCCTATGATTCTACATTGCAACTACTAACCTTGCAACAAGCACCAAAATCTTTACTTAAAAAAAATACACCTTATACAAAGTCCGTAGTAAATAATGAGTTAGATAGATTAATCAATTGGTATCACCAAAATGGCTACTACAAATTTTCTCGTGAAAATATTTATGCTTTAATTGACACATTAGATTATCGCTTTCTTACCCTTACCCTCGATCCTTTTAAGCAAGCGCAATTATTGGCTGATGCTGAAAAGAAAAGAAAAGAAAATCCTGCTTGGGATATTACCATTCTTCCACGAGATGGGAGAGATTCAGATGCGTTTAATCAGTTTTATATTGGCAAAATATTTTATTATACTGATTTAAAGAATTCCTATTTCAATCCAGATAGCATTGCGAGAAAAGCCAATTTCAATAGCGAAAAGCTAAAGGAAATGACTATGTTTTATCATAATAAAAACATTCATTTTCGTCCATTAAGAGAGCATACTTATTTAAGAGGGGGGCAATTATATAATGAAGAACAATATTATAAAACAATTAATCATCTCTATCAAATAGGCGCTTGGAAACAAGTGGATATAAAAACACAAATTCGTGATAAAGACAGTTTAGATCTTTACGTATTTATGGTGCCAGAAAAGAAACAAGGATATACAATAGACCAAGAAGTAAGCAGAAACACAGGAGATATAGGTTCAGGAAATCTATTGGGGATAGCCACAAATTTTAGCTATAAAAACCGCAATATTTGGAAGCAAGCCATTCAATCGGTTACTGCACTAAGATTTGGTGTAGAGTTTAATATTGACAAATATTCCTCAGGTAATATTGAAAAACCACTGTTACAAACCACGCAAATTAGTCTGAGCCATACCTACAGCTTCCCTCGTTTAATCCAGCCGATTAATCATTGGCATTATTTATCTACACTAGATAATAAACGAAGCCTATTTTCAGTTTCAAGTTCTTATACTGATAGAAAAACCTTGTATCGTTTAAATTCATTTGTTACTAATTGGGGCTACGAATGGAGCAAAAAAAACAACAATTGGGCTTTAAAATTATTGAATGTTGAGTTGTATAAAGTAGATACGCTTCCAGGGTTAGATACCTTATTTAAAACCAATCCCTTCCTTAGAAACTCATTTAAAGATGGGAAAGTAGTAGGCATCATATTGTCATATAACAAATCGTTTTCAAGTGCTAATGACCCTTCAAAAAGCCACTACATAAGAATAGGATATGAAGAGAGCGGCGCTATTATAAATAGCTTTACCAATACAGTAAACAATGTGTATGAATACAATAAAATAGAAGCAGAATACCGGTATTTAAAGAAGTATAGAAAAGATGAGCTTGCTACGCGATTTTTTGCAGGAGTAGGTTTGCATGGCGCTCAAAGTATGCCGGTTTTTAAGCAATATTTTGCTGGTGGTCCCAATAGTATGCGCGCTTGGGGATTGCGTCAATTAGGCTTGGGATCTTCTTTAAATTCAGATACCACAAAAAGTGGTTATACTGATAGGTTTGGCGATTTTATGATAGAAACCAATTTAGAATATCGCTTTGTTCTCGGAAGTATAGGTGGGGTAAAGATTGGAAGTGCCCTTTTTAGCGATATTGGTAATGTATGGAATATCAAAAATCAATCAAACGATCCTGATGCTGTTTTCAAAATAAAAAATATTGGAAAAGATATTGCTATTGGCGTAGGAACAGGATTAAGGGTTGACTTTTCTTACTTTCTTATTCGCGTAGATTTTGCATACAAACTGAAAGATCCTGCTCGCCAAGAAAACAATGGGTTCATTACACCAAAAACTTTTGAATGGCAATCTACCCGTTCAAATGGAACATCTATAAAAAACTATGCTTTTCAATTGGGTATTGGGTTGCCTTTTTAAGAGATACTTATACAATCTAAAAATAATTAGTAAAAAGAAATTACTGAGGCTTATTTAAGCTCAATTTCTTCATTTTTCATTTAAAGTCTCTACTAATTTTTTTTGTGGTATATAAACCAAATCATGCAGAACATGAAATCAATACAAGAAGAATAAAGAGCCACTAATCTCCCTTTTATACACAAAAACGCACACTTCCTCACTTTTAAACCAGAAAATAATCAACATGTAGAAAAAAAACATTATCAAGAATATATTTCTATGTAAAAAAATCATAAACTTGCAATCAAACTAAATTATATGCGACTAATTCAATTTGACTTTACGCAAGATAAATTTTTTGAAAAAGGAACCGCTTTTATGATAAAAGCGGGCTATTTACTAGGAGATGTTGTAAATACCTTCGGACAGTCTTCCTTCTTAATTTCTTTTGATGTAATGTCTAAGAAATTAACGATGGCACAGTTGATAAATATTGTAAAAAAATTAGAAAATATTGACGAAGAGTTAATAGAAATAATAGATGAATACCAAACAATGCAAAAAAAAATAATGCAAAAAAAACATCCTCCAACTGAGGTTTTTGTTGCTTTTAAACGGTTTGAAGTTGGTATAGAGAAAATATTAAGAGAACGAATCATAGCAGTTGTTGATTTGATAAATGAAAACGGCTTTTCAGGTATTCGAGAATTACTAGAACCAGGTGTTTTCGATTCGCTATATATTCCACAAAAAAAGCAAAATCAGTCACAATTAAGCAATGTTGATATATTTTGTAATAGTGATGAATTAGGCGATATTAAAAATTCTGTATGGATGATGCCGCATATTTTTTACAGCGACAGTTTTTTTTCTAAACCTGCTATAACCAATATTGATGAAATAACTGAAGGAAGCCCTTACTTAATTGAAATTTGTGAAATACCTAATATTCTCTTTTTAACTGTTGCAGAATTAAAAGCAATTAAAAATCAATTGAAAGATTCTTTTAGCAACTTTCATTCAGAAGTTGCTAATTGGGCTGATGCTTGTTATAATTCATCTGAAAGTGCCAGCTATTTTAAAGAAAACGTGTTTCCTTTATTACCAACTTTGAAAGCTGAAATAGAAAATAATCAACTTTTAAAACATACTTATAATAGTATCCAAAAAAGTATCCAACTAAATAAAGAAAGGCAAGTATGCCATGTTTACTTAGGTGAGGTAGGTGTTGAAAATTTAATGGAATTATACAAAGATGGAAATATGTTTTCTGATGAAGATGTTTCAAGTATCACTGCGCATTACAATAATCACCCCAATGCTACATTTCCTGTAATGCTTTTTTCCATTAGCAGAAAACTTACGTATTTAGATGCAGCATATAGAAACGAACTAGATAATAAGAATAAAGAGGAAATAGAAAAAGAAATTGAACCAGAAATTGTAGTACCAAAAAAGAATTTTAGTATTGATTAATAAATTAAAACTTGAAAAATGAAAAAGAATCAGTGTCACTACTTTGCTGTTAAAATTCAGCAGCTTTCTTTAGGATTGGAGTTTGATAATCTTACTGAAATGTGTAGATTTATTGATGTAAATCAAATTACGAATGTATTTATAGCTTACCATGAGATACTTGCTGAGTATTTCTTTGCTATTTATCACAATGCAGGGTTGCTAATACACAAAACGAATGGTTACAAAACACTAGAAAACTACCTTACAGCACAAGAAAAAGGGTTTCCAGATGCAATCATTTTTTATGAGGCTTTAGCAGCAGGGTATCAAAATTATCACGATTACCAATTAATGAAAGAAGCGGGTATTAGCGACTTAATCACTCTTGAAACAATGAAAAAGAGGGGCTTCATTAATGGATACAATACCTACAAAGAACTCAAAGAAAAAGAGCCCAACTTCGTATTGCTTGATACAGTTATAAATAATCCTTATGAATTGTATAGCTATGCTAAAAAACACAACTTTGAAGAATGTAGCAAACTCTTAGAAGCTTTTTCAAGAGGTTTTGCAGATGCTGATTTGTACTCCGCTGCAAAAGAATTGGGCTTTCCAACTTATAACGACTTTACTGATGCCAGTAAAAGAGGATTTAGGTTTTATAGCGATTTGAGAAAAGCAAACGAACTAGGAATAAAAGATAGCAGCGATTTTGGAAACTTTATCAACTTAGAACTAGGCAAAAAAGGAGACCAAACACACGATCAAATAGTGCTGATAACTATTCTTTCGAAAATAGAGCAAGGCAAAAAAATATCGCTAAATAAACTAAATAGCATATTAGAAAAATCTATTGAAGAATATAAATTTGAAAGTTCAAATGAGCTTCCAAAATGGTTTACAATTTCATTTAAAGGTCAAAACGATATTGCAACCTTTTTAGATAAAGACAATGAAGTAAAACAATATGGAACTTATGATGCGGATGGAGAATTTTTTGAAATTATCCAAATGCAAAAAAGAGCTGTTGTTTTAGATGCAAGTAATGTGGCACATAATAGTGGCGGAAGAACGGATAAGAAGGTATATGCAAGCAATTTAATATTGATGATTGATTTTCTAAAATCTAAAGGCTTTACAGATATTAGCATAATTGCAGACGCATCTTTAAGACACAAATTGGAAGATGCTGACAAAATGGAGAAAGTGAAGCAGATGGCGCAATACTTAGAATCTCCAAAAGAAACAACAGCAGATTTGTTTTTAATTCAATATGTAAAACGAAATCATTGCCTAGTAGTAAGTAATGATACATTTAGAGAATGGAAAGTGCAAGATTCTTGGGTGGCAGGAAACATTGATTTTTATAGACTTTCCTTCATAATAAAAGGTCAAGAAGTGCTTATGCCAGATCTGAAATAGGTTTTACTCAATTTAATACAGTTGAAATTTGCAAACTGATTATTATGCATTGTTTTTGACATTAAGAGAAAAAGGCACTAGCAGTATAGGTCATTTCTGTTATTTTTGCCGCTTTCAGCATATTTAGTCTTCATAAAAAACAATACATAGAGAATGTAAATTCTCATTTAAATAAAACTATAAAATAATTTACTCTACTAATGGCAGGTCAATTAAAAGAAGTTCGTAACAGAATAAAAAGTGTTCAAAGTACCCAGCAAATTACCAAAGCAATGAAAATGGTGAGTGCCGCAAAACTTCGTAGAGCACAAGATGCAATTATCCAAATGCGTCCTTACGCTAATAAGCTTCAAGAAATGTTGAGCAATATTGTTAGTAATATGGAGAACGCTTCTGAAATTAAGCTTGCACAAGAAAGAGAAGTAGAAAAAGTATTATTAATTGTTATTACGAGCGATAGAGGTTTGTGTGGTGCATATAATGCCAATGTTGTAAAACTAGCCAAACATTTAGCAGCAACAAAATACAATAGCCAATTTGAAAAAGGAAATTTAACTATTTGGAATATTGGAAAAAAAGGTTGGGAAAGTCTTTCAAAATCTGGATTTAATACAGATGCAACCTTTAAAGATATTTTCTTAAGCCTAAGTTTCAAATCTGTTCAAGCAGCAGCCGAAGCAGCAACAAAAGCTTTCGAAAACAAACAATTTGATGCAGTTGAAATCATTTATAGTGAATTTAAAAATGCTGCATCACAAGTATTTGTAGCTGAGCCTTTTTTACCAATACCTAAAGTAAGTGCAAACGGAGGTGCAAAAGCTGACTTTATTTTTGAACCCTCTCAAGATATTTTGATTGCCGAACTAATGCCCAAAATACTAAACACGCAGCTTTATAAAGCAGTTTTAGATGGTAACGCTAGCGAACACGGAGCTAGAATGACTGCAATGGATAAGGCTAGCGAAAATGCAAATGAGCTTTTAAAGAGCTTGAAATTGAGCTATAACCGAGCTAGACAAGCCGCAATTACTACTGAACTTACTGAAATTGTAAGCGGTGCTGCTGCTTTAGAAGGTTAATACATGTATTTTTTATTGAGATAATTACTAAGTGGCTGAATTCTTCTTTTCATTTATTAATTAATGGAGAAACCCTTTTCCGTTTATGGAACTAAGTGAAGTGATACCGCATATTGAGGCGCTTGTATTTGCAAGCGATAAGCCACTAACAGCATTAGATATCTTAGAATTAATTAATAATGCCTTCGCTTTTATGGAAGAAAGGTTTTCTATTGAGCAAATAGAAAATTGTATAAAAGAAATTAAAGAAAAATATAGCAAAGAAATTTATCCTTTTGAAGTAAAAGAAAGTGGTGGAGGATTGCAGTTTCTCACTAAATCTATCTACCATAGAACAATTACTCAATTAAATGGGGATAAATTTCTGAAGCGCTTGTCCAATGCGGCCATGGAAACCCTCGCAATTATTGCTTATAAACAACCAATAACTAAAGGAGAGATTGAAAGCATTAGAGGAGTAAATAGCGATTATAGTGTTCAGAAATTATTGGAAAAAGAATTAATACTCATTTCAGGAAGGAATGAAAAACTTCCAGGACACCCATTAATATACACTACATCAAAAAACTTTATGGACTATTTTGGTATTAATTCATCAAATGATTTACCAAAAATAAAAGAAGTAATTTCAGACCAAGCAACTCAAAAAACATTGGTTTCAGAAATTGAATTCAATACTGATATTACTGTAAATAACGAAGGAAGATTAACTATTGAAGAATAGATGTTGCTTATGTATAAATACAAATCTTAATAAGCAACATCTAGTGAATATTTAAAAGGAAATACAAGCATGGCAAATGTGTCTCAAGAACAACTAATACAGATAACACAAAACTTTGGCGCTCCTCTATATATTTATGATGTAGATACCATTACTAAACAATACAAGAAGCTTACTACTGCTTTTGAAAATCAAGATGTGCGTATTTTTTATGCATGTAAAGCATTAACCAATATCAATATTTTAAAACATTTTTTATCCCTTGGGGGCCAAGTAGACTGTAGTTCTATCAATGAAGTAAAACTCGCAAAACATGCCGGTTTTGCATCAAACGATGTTTTATATACTAGCAATGGTGTAAGCTTCGAAGAAATAGTAGAAGCAAAAGAGTTGGGCGTGCATATTAACATAGATAGCCTTTCAAATCTAGCAAAATTTGGAAAGGAGTACGGAAACACTTATCCGGTAGGAATTAGGTTGCGCCCAAACATTATGGCCGGGGGCAATTTGAAAATATCTACTGGGCATGATAAAAGCAAATTTGGAATTCCTATAGATCAAATAGACGAAGTATTAAGCATTGTAAAACAATACAATCTTTGTATTCGAACCCTTCATATTCACACTGGTAGTGATATAAAAGATGTGGATGTATTTATAAAAGGAATAGAAGTATTGCTTAGTATAACCAACCTATTTCCAGAGTTAGAAGTAATTGATTTAGGAGGTGGTTTTAAAGTGCCATATAAAACTGGAGAATCAGGAACAGACATTGTTTTATTAGCTGAAAAAATAAAAGAATTGTTTACCAATCACCCGAATGTGCAAGGAAGAAAATTGCAAATTTGGTTTGAGCCCGGCAAGTTTCTAGTAAGTGAGGCTGGGTATTTTGTTACGGAAGTAACTGTGCTGAAAACGACCAATGCAACAGAATTTGCTAGTGTGAACAGTGGCTTTAATCATTTAATTCGCCCAATGTTTTATGACGCATATCACCACATTGCTAATTTGAGCAATCCTAATGGAATAGAAAAAGAATATACTATTGTGGGTAATATTTGCGAAACAGACACTTTTGCTTGGGATAGAAAATTAAATGAAATTAGAGAAGGCGATTTGCTGGTTTTTGCCAATGCAGGTGCTTATGGTTTTGAAATGAGTAGCCATTATAATAGTAGATTTAAACCTGCTGAAGTGATGATAAAAGGTGGCAAAGCTCAGCTAATTAGAAGAAGAGAAACTTTGGATGATTTACTAAGTACACAAATAGAAATATTGTAGAATACTAAAGCCATGATAGAGCTAAAAAACATAAAAAAGTCCTTTGATGGCAGAATAATTCTTGATGATATTAGTGCCAACATGCAAGAAGGTAAGTGCAATCTAATTATCGGTGCAAGTGGTAGTGGAAAAACGGTGCTTACTAAATGTATGGTTGGTCTTTTTCAACCGGATAGTGGAGAAATTATTTTTGAAGGGAAAAGCATCATTACCATGACGGAAGATGAAAGAAAATCACTTCGTCAGCAAATAGGTATGTTGTTTCAGGGGGCAGCTTTATTTGATAGCATGACTGTAGAACAAAACATTCTTTTTCCACTAGATATGTTTACCAAAATTCCTCAAACTGAAAAGAAAAAAAGAGTAAACGAAGTACTTGAAAAAGTAAACCTAAAAGATGCCAATAAAAAATATCCTGCCGAACTAAGTGGCGGTATGAAGAAAAGAGTGGGTATAGCTAGAGCAATTGTTTTAAACCCAAAATTCCTTTTCTGCGATGAACCAAACTCTGGTCTTGATCCTCAAACATCATTACTTATTGATAGACTTATCAAGGACATTACCACAGAATACCAAATAACTACCATTGTTGTTACCCACGACATGAATAGTGTAATGGAAATTGGCGACCACATTGTTTATATGCATAAAGGGAAGAAACAATGGGAAGGCAGCAATAAAGAAATTATTTTTAGTAAAAACGAGTTACTTAATAATTTCATTTTTGCTTCCGACTTTTTGAAAGATGCCAAAGAAATGCGCATGATGGAAGCCGAAAAAAAGGCTTAAACTTTACCAAAATCCACTTACTCTTCATCTATTGCCCAATGAAATTGCTTTTGTAAAGCAGGCATTTGTTGCCACTGTAAAGCTTTTGCCACAAGGGTATATTCTTTCCCATTAGTTATGTAATGCAAAGTAATCAAACTGTCTTTTGAAATAGAATACCCTATTTTCTTTTGTTTCAGTTGGTAATTTGTCAGGATGAGGAAATGGTGGTTACTATCTATTTCCAGATGATAATCTTGTAGGGCATCTTCTTGGTCTTGGAAAATGATATAGCCTTTACGATGAATGAAAAACCGTTTGATTGGCGATTGAGCAAATGGTAATGTATCTTTTCCTGATAGTATAGTGACTGTTTCATAAGCCCCATGCAGATAGGGTCTTTTGGCAGTATCATCATTAAAGTCTTTAGTTGAAATATTCGGATAAAAAGCTTCTAAGAAAATTAATCCAATCACAATAGTTTTAAGAATTGCCCTTGGAGTTTTGAATTTCTTATAAGTATAAGCAATCGGTTCTACTATTGTTTTTTTATTCGCTCTTTGAATAAGGACATGATACAACTGCTTGAGTTGCGAAGGCAATAGCATCAAACTTAAAAAGAGTAAGAAACAAGAATATAGTTTTACCGAAATATCAAAACAGAAATTGATGGCTACAATATTTATCAATATCCCTATTGCTAATAGTAACCCTATAACTCTTAATCTTCTAAAGAAAAGACAAATAGCCGCAATTGCTTCCATAATGCCTAGAAAAAGATTGTAACTATAGGATGTGCCCATGCAACTCCAATACAAAATGTCTTTATCTAATTTGCCAAAATGAGTGTAGAGAATATTTGGTTCAGGAAGATAAAACTGCGACTTGCATATTTTCCCAGCACCATATTCCAAAAGTTGTAATGCAAGGTAATAGCACAATATAAGTTGAGAAAAAGCTATTATTGAATTACTATGCTTTTTCCAAAGAACAACCTTGCTAATTATTGCTGTTGTAAATATAGATACAAGCAAAAGCAATAAAACCAATAAATACAGCAGCACAGTATCAGATGCTATTTGCGGATTTACAAGGTGGATATTGAATACAAACTGTGCAATAAAAACAAGCACTCGTTTGAAAAGAAAATCAACTATTGGCTGTTGGTATGGAAAAAGATGAAATGGATAAGGAATTAATAAGGCGCACAGCAACCCCCAAAAAGTAAATACTTGTTTTAGATATTTTCCAAGGCTTTTGGGTCTCATTATTTTATTTAAATTGAAGATTCAATTGCCCATTGTTTTATTACCTAAAACCTAATACCTACAACTTATTACTTAAAACCAAACATCTACTAACCTAACATCATATTCACCTCTTGATGCCTATGCCAATTGATTAATGGCGTTGCCAATAAAGTCAATATTACGCCCAAAGCAAGCCATAGCATCGAATTATCAAATGGGGGATTGTCATTTCCTTTTTGGGGAGTAGCAAATGAAACAATGGCTGCTTTTTTCCTTTTTTTATGGTTTAAAGTATCAAAACCTATAAACGAAACACTATCTATTGAATTATCAAATTGCTTCTTTTCTAGTATTTCTTTAATGCTACTAATTGCCTTTTTGGGCTTTTTGGTTGGAGCGTAATAAACAGTATCTGTATTAGGCCTCCAATAAGTACATGAGGATAACAATTGTTTTTTGTTTGGTGTAACCTTTTCATGCATATAACCTATTTTGGCATAACCATTACTATTCTTAATAATGGCCACACTATCATTCAAGCGAATTACGCTATCAAGTTTATTAAGTTGAACATAGGAAAATCTAGGATTTCCATAATTCGATTCTCCAATATCAAAAAGATTGTTTTCTAAAGCAGTTTTAAAATTGGCTTTGCTACCGCTATGGCTTTTATGGGCTATGAGTTTGGTTTGTGCTACCAACTGAAATGCTATAAACATCATTAACAATTGAAGTGAAAGTCTTTTCATAATTTTTTATTTATTACTCTGTCTAAATGATTAAAATATCTAACCCTATAATCAACAAAGTTATTGAGTAACTTCTCTTTCTAAATATTACTTGGGCTGTTTATATTTTATTCTACCACCAATTGCTTCTCTCTTAAACTCTTAAACCTTCTATTTTTAACCAATAAATACCTTTTGCCAAACCTTTTAAATTGATTTGGAAACTGCTTTTGCCAGCTGGTACTGCTTGCTTTTGCAAACTGCATTGTTTGCATTCGGCATTGATGAGTTGGTATTGTATTGTTTGAGCTTTTGACAAATGAATAGAAACAGTTGCAAATTCTTTTGCAGGGTTGGGATTAATTGTTAATTGTGAATTGTTAATGGTTAATTGAACCGAAACTATTTTGCTGTAGGTGAAGCTGCCGTCTTTGTCTATCATTTTTAAGCGATGAACCTCACCCTAACCCCTTGCCCCCTGTCTCCTTCAGGGGTGAAAAAGGGAACATCAAAAGCATAGCTATTTGCACCAGAACCAACTGCTTTTACTGTGCCTTTTGAAGTAAATGTTTTGCCATCATTGCTTTGTTCTACTATAAAATGACTAGTGTTTACTTCGGTGGCGGTTTGCCAATTGGTTTTTATCTGGTTGGTTTCGGTAGGTTGGGCGGTGAAAGTGGTTAGGGTTAGCGGGGTGGTTGTAGGATTGGTGTATTTGGCTACGTAAAATTTGCCGTTTGCATTTTTAAAGTAGCCACCAGTATAGAAATTGCCATTTGCATAGATTATTAGGGTATTGATTGTATTATTGAATGTAGAAGAGTTTGTTCCACCTATTTCGCTCCAAATATTGCCGTTCCATTTTGTTATGAATTGCTTCTGATTGCCATTTTGGAAAACACCACCAGCATACAGATTTCCAATAGAATCGGTTATTAGGCTTAATATACCCCAAGTAAATGTAGAAGTATTTTTACCGCCCAATTCACTCCAAACACTACCATCCCATTTCGCAATGAACTTATTCCCTTTTCCATTAGAAATGTAACCGCTTGCAAATAGATTGCCACTTGAATTAAAAGTCAAAGTCCTTATTTCATTATTAAATGTAAACATGTTTGTACCGCCTAATTCGCTCCAAACATTTCCATTCCATTTTGCAACATACTCCATTCCAATTCCATTTTTAAACACGCCCCCTGCATATAGATTACCAAACTTATCGATATTGATTGTATAGATTACACTATTAAAAGTAGATGTATTTGCGCCACCCACTTCGCTCCATGAGATTCCGTTCCATTTTGCAATGTAATGCTTCCCATTGCTATTAGTGAAAGCTCCTCCTGCGTAAATATTACCGTTTGCATCAGATATTATTGTCATAATACTACTATTAAATATTGATGAGTTTGTGCCGCCGAGTTCGCTCCATGTGATGCCGTCCCATTTGGCTACATACTGTTTCGCATTGCCATTACTAAACCAACCCGCAGCATAAAGATTTCCGTTTACATCGGTGGTGATAGTATAAATACCACCATTAAATATAGAAGTGTTCTTACCTCCAATTTCGCTCCATACATTACCATTCCATTTTGCTACATAATAGCTTAAATTAGCGTTCTTGAAATCTCCTGCAGCATAAAGATTACCACTTGCATCGGTAGTTATGGTAGAGATATAACTATCAAATATCAAATTGTTAGCTCCACCCACTTCACTCCATTGCCCTTTCACTTCATTTATTACTACAAAAAATATGGCAGCAAAACCCACTAAAACCTTAGTAAAATTCTTTTTCATTTTGAATGTTTTTTAGATGAATAGATACTTATTGAACCGCGATGATACTATTTTTTGAGAAAGTGGGGGTTTTGGAGTTTTTATTTGGGGAAATTGTAGATTATTTGGGCAGTTTAATTTAGAGTTTGAATATTATGTATTTAAGAATGGTAGTCAATATCATAATAAAACAAATGAATGATAATTGTTAGTGGTTGAATGCAATTTCTTTTGGGAAAGGAGGGGTTTTGCAAAACCTTTATAGGGTTTCAAACCCTATAAAGGTTATCAGACTCAGCCCGAAAATCGTTCATACACCCCCTAAAATCATTTCTCGCACCCCGAAAATGGTTGCTCGCCCCCGAAAATGATTCCGCAGCTCCCGAAAATCATTGCTCATACCCCGAATATGGTTGCTCCTATCCCGAAAATGGCTGCTCGCACTCCGAAAATGGTTCCGCAGCCCCCGAAAACGGTAACTCCCCCATTAAAAATGCCTTTTCACCGATAACCAGTCATTTTCGGGCATGGAGCAAGGGTTTTAAAGCAGTAAGGCTTCGCATTTGGTGCGAAGACTTACATTTTTGTTATCAGACGTATCATTTATTCTTTCCAACCGAGCTTTTCTCTCAACTGCGGTCTAATACTAAGTGCAAGCGTAGCATATTTTTAAACTCTACAAACCAAACATCAAAGTTTTCCCAAGCTGTATCTATTTTAGCAGTTGCCATTTGTGCTTCTCCTGTTTCATCGTTTTTAATACTAATCATTCCCTGAAGGGGTGAAAAACATTTAAAATCAAATGTTCTTAGTACGAAATTGTTAATATACAAAAATGGAAATTTGTGTTTATTACCCAAGATTAAAACCTCTACCCACGATTGAAACCGTGGGCTAGGCCCTTTGCAATAGAATTTTATCTAATGCCAATTACCTATACAAATTACAACCTATAACACACAACCTCCTACCACCTCGCTACAATTTTTACGTTTAGCAATCGGGGGGTTAGTCTATTGGGGATGGTGTAGGTATTGTTTTGATAATCTTTTATCAACAAATAACTGATGGTGTTGGAATGGTCTATCAAGTTAAACACTTCAATACTTGCCCAAATACTTTGAAAGTTTTTAAAAGGAGAGTGACTGCGCAAATTGGTTTTTTGTCCATCTACTAGCAAGGCACTAATGCCTAAATCCATTCTGATATAGCTTGGAATGGTGAGGGCATTTCTAAAGCGAACACTATTGGGAATATTGTAAGGTAGGCTGCTGCCGTAAATGGTATTCAAATAGAGTTTTAGGTTTTTGTTATTGCTCATATAATCTTGGAAAAACATTCCGAAGGTGAACAATTTGTCTGTAGGCCTTCTTAACCATCCTACTTGGTTTTGAATGCTATCAGCTACTACTTTGTCTTTTGTAGAAGCGGAAATAACTTCGCCACTTGCATTTTTATATTGGTAATAATTAAAATTGTCAATCTTTTCTCTTGTTTGCATTACGCTAAAGCTTAACCAACTTTCTGCATCTTTTACAAACTCTGTGTAAAGCCTGTTTTCCCATCCTACTGCATAGGCTTTTGCACGGTTTTCACCAAAATAGCGAATGCGCACATTGTCTACATCGTAAGGCACTACATCCCACATGTTTTTATAATATACCTCTGATGTAAAACGGGCAGGGCGCTGAAACAACTTGAAACTATAATCTAACCCTGTAGAAAATTGCCAGCTTTTTTGGGCTTGCAATTGGGTGTTTACTGTGCCATCGTACTTTCTCATCTCGCGGTAAAAAGGCGGTTGTTGGTACAAGCCCACTGCCATTTTTAAAACCACATCTCTTTTCCAGTTTTTAGGCGCAATAGAAAGTGTTAATCTTGGAGAAATAAGCAATTGGTTATTTAAGTTATTGTAATTGTATCTAGCACCTATTTGTAGCACGGCATCGCTACTGTCTCTAAAGCGAATATTGTCTTGCACATAGCCACTGAAACGGGTAATATTCAAATCGGCCTTGCTTTTTAAAACCTTAAAAAGTGCAATGCCTGAAGGTTGATAAGGCAACGAATAACCTGCACTATCATTGTACTGCCATTCGTTTAGTTTATCGTTGATGGTTTGCTGTTCTATGGTATTGCCCCATTGAAGAAAATGCTTGTGGTTGTTTTGCTCCCAACTGCCTTTGTGGCTTGCATTAAGGATGTTTATTTCTAATTTGTTGCGGCTATAGTTTTGGTACACTCCCGATCCTAATGGATTGATAATAGTGCCATAAGTAGCTTGGCTTTTGTCTATATCTCTATCGCCAAACAAATAAGTCCCTGTAATATCTACATTTTCTTGTTCTTTATCAGTAAAACTGCTCAACATCCATTTAAGTTTTACATTTTTTCTGTATTGATTGGTGGCAGATATTCCAACGAAGTTGGTACTGTATTTATCTTTTTCTTGTCCGGTAAAATAAATATCTAAGCCGAGGTTTTGAGAATATAAGCTAGTGTAAACGGAAGAAGTGAGTTTGCTTTCTTCGGGATACAATGAAAAACGAGAGGAAGAAAAATTGCCCAACAATTCCAAAAGCCATTTGCTGTTTGCCTGCCATGTAATAAGCGATTGGAAATCGTAAGAGGAAGGCACATAATTGCCTTTTGTTTCCTGGCTACTCAATAAATTGCGGTTACTTCTGTTTCTAGCACCTATTAAATAAGTTACTTTATTCTTCGCCCCTACCCCTTCAAAATGCAAGCCTTGTTCTAGCAACCCGGTATAAGCAGAACCACCAAAGGTTTTTGGTTTTTTGTAGGTAATATCTAGCACACTACTCAATTTATCGCCATATTTTGAAGGAAAGACCCCATTGAAAAACTTAATACCACCCGTCATTTCAGGATTAATAAAGCTGAGTCCTTCTTGCTGCCCATTGCTTACTAAATAAGGACGAAACACTTCGAAGTCATTCACATAAATCAGGTTTTCATCGTAGCTACCACCCCTTACGGAATAATTGGAGGTTAATTCATTATTACTACCTACCAATGTTTTGATCAGCATTTCCACGCCACTAATAGGAGAAGGATTTTCCAATACCTTACTTGCATCTAATATGATAGAACCTTCTTTTCTAAATGCTTGGCTTTTGATGGTTACGTTTTGCAATACCGTAAAAGTGGGCATCAATTGAATGATGGTTTTTTCTTCTTTTCCTGCAGCTATATTAAAGTTCTTTTGAACAGTTTTGAATCCTACGGATGAGAAGATAAGTGCAAAAGGTTTATTGGGCAATACCGCTAAGCGAAAGCGACCATTAGAATCTGTCATAACCCCTTTTTGTTTGTTAAGCATTTGCACCGACACACCTCGCAATGGTTGGTTGTTTTCATCAATTACTTTTCCAGAAATATGGGTATTTAATTGGGCAAAAACAATGGAAGGGAATGATATAAATAAGAAAAGAAAAGTTTTAAAATTCATTAACGGGCATTGTATGATGAAACAATAGTATGCAATGGTATAAAATGATTTGAAATAAGCAAATAAAAGACTGCGTTTGGCTCGGCAAGATAACTGCAAAATTTGGGTTTAATTATATATAACCACCACATAGGCAGATAGACACATAGTATAAAATAATAAAAAGCATTGTATTTAAGATTCACTTAATTATTTGATTGTAGATGTTCAAATTGAAATACGATACTTACTATGTGTCTATCTGCCTATGTGGCAAAGTGCCTATGTAGTAAAATGGCTAGTAAGAATAATAAAATGATTGCCCAAATTAGTTACTGTTATTTTTACCCACTAAATAATGATAGAATTATGAAATTTTTGTTCGTTGCTTTTGGTGTATTTGCAAGCTTATTTGCTAAAAGTCAATATTATTTTACAGATATTATAGCCCATCAACAAAGCGAAAAACAATACCAAGCTTTAATTGCCCAACAAGTAAAAAAAGTAAAAGCCACAAGCTACGATGGCAATGGAGAAGTATCAGAAGGCATTAACATTGTACAAACAATAAAAGACAATGGAAATAAAATAATTACCAAAACATCTCTTCCAAATAAAACGGCTAATTTGCTAGAGAATGAATATGAAAAAGGCAGATTGGTGAAATCTGTAAGTAGCGATATTCAGCTGCAAACCACTATTAGTACAATTACAAGATATACTTACAATCAAGCAGGATTGTTGATAGGGATTACTACAGCTTCTACTGACACTTCTGTTGCATCAAGCTTTTTGGGTGAATTGCATATTTGGGAATATAATGAAGCTAGAAAACCTATTAAAATGCTTAAAATAATCAATAGTAAAGACACCTTGGAAGTAGTATTTACAACTGATGAAAAAGGGAATATTGCGGAAGAGAAATGGATGAAAAAAGGGGTGGTGACGGAAAATTTTTATTATTACTATGATAATGCCAATCAAATAACTGATGTTGTACGATACAATAGCATTCTTAAAAAACTAATGCCTGACTTTATTTATGAATACAGCAATGGTATTGTAACCAAAATGACCCAAACCATTAAGGGTGGTCGTGATTATTACATTTGGAAATATGCTTATAACGAAAAGGGATTAAAAGAAAGCGAAACCTGCTTTAATAAACAAAGGCAGTTTTTAGGGAAGATGGGGTATGGTTATGAGTAGTGGTTAGTGGTTAATTATTAGTGTCAAGTAATAAAAAAGCCTGAAAACGCATTTAAGTTTTCAGGCTTTTTAAATTAATTTACGAATCAAATTCTAATCTAGTTTCAATACAGCTAAGAAAGCTTCTTGCGGAATTTCTACATTTCCTATTTGACGCATTCTCTTTTTACCTTCTTTTTGTTTTTCTAGTAGTTTGCGTTTACGGCTAATATCACCACCATAACATTTAGCAGTTACATCTTTACGCATGGCACTGATGTTTTCACGGGCAATAACCTTCGCACCAATTGCAGCTTGAATAGCAATTTGGAATTGTTGGCGAGTAAGCAGTTCTTTCAATTTTTCGCAAAGCTTTCTACCAAAATCTGCTGAACGGCTTCTATGAATTAAGGCACTCAATGCATCTACTTTTTCACCATTTAATAGAATATCCATTTTTACAATATCTGCATCTCGCATACCAATTGGATTGTAATCGAATGATGCATATCCTCTTGTTTGGCTTTTCAGTTTATCATAGAAATCGAATACGATTTCTGTTAATGGCAATTCAAAAATAAGTTCAACCCTTGTTGGGGTTAGATATGATTGATTGATTAAAATGCCTCTTTTACCCAAACACAATGACATGATATTGCCAATATAATCAGGGGAAGAAATAATTTGCGCTCTTATATATGGCTCTTCAATTCTATCAATTTTAGTAGGTTCGGGCATTTCAGCAGGATTGTTTACAATTACCTTATCCCCTTTTGAAGTGTATGCAACAAATCCTACGTTTGGAACTGTAGTAATTACCGTTTGATTAAACTCACGCTCTAAACGTTCTTGAATAATCTCCATGTGCAACAGCCCTAGGAAACCACATCTAAATCCAAAACCAAGTGCTTGCGAAGTTTCTAGTTCGAAAGTTAATGAAGCATCATTCAATTGAAGCTTATCCATACATTCTCTTAATTCCTCAAAAGCATCTGTTTCTACAGGGAAAATACCAGCAAATACCATTGGTTTTACTTCCTTAAACCCATTAATCATCTCGCCAGGATTGTTTGCAAGGGTAATGGTATCACCCACTTTTACTTCCTTAGCATTTTTTATCCCAGTGATGATATATCCCACATCGCCAGCGCATACTTCCAACTTTTCTGTCATGGATAGTTTTAGTACGCCTACTTCATCTGCATTATAATCTGCACCTGAAGCAATAAATCGAATTTTATCATTCTTGTGAAGGATACCATTTAGTATTCTATAATAAATAATAATGCCTCGGAAACTATTGTAAACGCTATCAAAAATTAATGCTTGCAAAGGCGCTTCATAACTACCTGCTGGTGCAGGAATGCGCTTAATAATTGCTTCTAAAATGCCTTCTATACCAATACCACTTTTGCCACTTGCCAATAAAATATCATCTATTTTACAACCAATCAAATCAATAATTTGGTCTTGTACTTCAGGAATCATTGCCCCATCCATATCAATTTTATTGATAACAGGAATAATTTCCAAGTCGTTTTCTATGGCTAAATATAAGTTGCTGATTGTTTGTGCTTGTATTCCTTGGCTAGCATCCACCAAAAGCAAAGCCCCTTCACAAGCTGCTAATGCGCGACTCACTTCATAGCTAAAGTCAACATGACCGGGAGTGTCAATTAAGTTTAGAACATAATTTTCACCATTTAAGGTATAATTAATTTGAATTGCGTGGCTTTTAATAGTTATCCCTTTTTCGCGTTCCAAGTCCATATCATCTAGTACTTGGTTCATCATATCGCGCTCGCCAATAGTTTTGGTATGTTCAAGTAATCTATCAGCGAGTGTACTTTTTCCGTGGTCTATATGGGCAATAATGCAAAAATTCCTAATATTCTTCATAACTCTGGCAAATATATACTAGTGGCTGATTGGTTGTAAAGTATGTTTAATAAGTATTTAAAATCGTTTGAAGCTCTTAACTATTTTTTGAATTATTAATAAGTAAATAAGTTTGTACTATTTTAACATAATCTACTTCTTCTCTTTCTGACTACTCCAATTCCCCCTCCCACTTGCTTACAACAGTAGTTGCCAAAGCATTGCCGAGTACATTGGTTGCTGAGCGAAGCATATCGCAGAAATGGTCTATTGGTAAAATAAGGGCAACCCCTTCGGCTGGAATTTTAAACATAGCGCAAGTAGCCAATACAATAATTAATGAAGCTCTTGGCACACCAGCAACACCCTTGCTCGTAAGCATCAATACCAACAGCATGGTTAATTGTGTACCAATATCTAAATGTATATGATAGGCTTGCGCAATTGCCAAACTAGCGAAAGTCATATACATCATACTGCCATCCAGATTGAAAGAATACCCCAAAGGCAGTATAAACGATACAATATTGCTTTTACAACCAAACCGTTCAAGTTCTTCTGTCAACTTAGGAAACACAGCCTCACTACTAGTGGTACTAAAGGCAATTAATATTGGGTTGCTGATGTGTTTAAATAATAGCCACATCCTTTTTCCAAGAATAAGAAAGCCAATGCCTAATAAAATAGCCCACAAACAAACAATGCCAAGCAAGAAATAAGCGAAGTAGATAAAGTAAAACTGGAAAATGCCCAAACCCTTTTCAGCTACAACAGCTGACAATGTGCCAAATACACCAAAGGGGGCAACATTCATTATGTAGCCTACAATTTTTAGAATAATGTGAGAAAATATATCCAATGCTTTAATAACCGGTTTGGAATAATCGCCCATTCCAGCCGCCGCTACTCCAAAAAGAATGGAGAAAACCACTATTTGTAGTATTTCATTTTCTGCCATTGCCCCAATAGCACTTGATGGAACAATATGCTCAATAAACTTTTGAAAAGAAAATTCCGATGTTTTGCCCATCAAGTCTTTTAAGCCAGCAGTATCTGCTTGAGAAAGGTCTATATAAGTGCCAGGGTGCAAAATATTCACCAACAACATACCTATCAATAAACTCATTAGCGAAGCAGAAAAAAACCAAAGCATGGCTTTGCCACCTACACGACCAACAGTTTGTAAGTTCCCAAGTTTTGCAATGCCTACTACCAAAGTGCTAAATACCAATGGAGCAATAATGGTTTTTACCAACCGAATAAATATGGTCCCTAGAAGCTTGATATTTTTCGAAAAAAGTGAAATGGTTTCGGCACTTGCATTTTGATGGATAATAAAACCTACGGCAATACCTAGTGCCATAGCTATTAAAATGGACTGAGTGAGTTTATTTGATTTCATGGCAAATAGTTGCTTTAAAACGAGTTAATTAAAAAATATTTAAAAAATTATCGCTGTAAATAAAAGAAATCTAACTGTAATGGGATAATTCTTTATTTTTCCACCCTATTTAATTTAAAACATAGATAATAACTATTTCAGCTTATGAGTTTATTTATTAAAAAACCACTGTCTCAATTGATGAATGAATCTGCGGATTCTGAAAAAGGATTGAAAAGAACACTTAGTGCCACTTCCCTAATATCTTTAGGTATTGGAGCCATCATTGGTGCAGGATTATTTGTTAGAACAGCCTCCGCTGCTGCACAGTATGCGGGGCCATCGGTAACTATCGGCTTTATTGTAGCTGCTATTGGTTGTGCCTTGGCGGGATTGTGTTATGCCGAATTATCTTCATCTATTCCTATTGCAGGTAGTGCCTATACGTATAGTTATGCTACTATGGGCGAATTGGTAGCTTGGATTATTGGTTGGGATTTGATACTAGAATATGCAGTTGGTGCTGCCACTGTAGGTATTGCTTGGAGTGAATACTTGAATAATTTGTTGGAAAAGGTTTTAGGGATGCAACCAATTCCTTATGAGTGGTGCCATTCTCCTTTTGAACATGCAATTAATGGCAGCGCACATGGTATTATGAATTTGCCTGCTTTGTTTATTGTAAGTATTCTTACACTTTTATTAATTAAAGGCACACAAGAATCTGCTATAGTGAACAGCATCATTGTAATTGCTAAAGTGACAATTGTTATTTTAATCATCGTTTTTGGATGGAGCTTTATCAATCCAGTAAATCATGAAACATATATTCCTAAACCAAGTATTTATACCGATCAACAAGGTATTCAACACAATTTCGGAGGCATTATGGGTATTCTCGGTGCAGCCGGTGTTGTATTTTTTGCTTTCATTGGTTTCGATGCGGTAAGTACTGCTGCACAAGAAGCTAAGAATCCAAAAAGAGATATGCCAATTGGTATTTTAGGTTCTTTGGCCATTTGTACTGTTTTATACATCTTGTTTGCACATGTACTTACTGGAGTTGCAAGCTTAGAAGATTTTAGAACATCAGGCAAAGAAGCATCTGTAGCTTTTGCTATCAATAAATATATGACAGGCTTTGGCTGGTTAGGCAAATTGGTTACGGTAGCTATTCTAGGAGGTTTTTCATCTGTAATTTTGGTTATGCTTTTAGGCCAATCAAGGGTATTTTATTCTATGAGTAAAGATGGATTGCTACCAAAAGTATTCAGCGCAGTGCATCCTAAATACAAAACACCTTATAAAGCAAGTTTATTTATTTTAATACTTGTTGGCTTATTTGCAGCTTTTGTTCCGGGAGATATTGTTGGTGATATGACCAGTATCGGAACATTATTCGCATTCATATTGGTTTGCGTTGCGGTAATTGTATTGAGAAAAACCAATCCAGAAATGAAAAGAGAGTTTAAAACTCCATTGGTTCCCTTTGTACCAATTTTAGGAATAATAGTTTGTAGTGCAATGATTTATGGATTGGGCTGGACAAACTGGCTTAGATTGATTGTATGGCTTTTAGTAGGATTTATTATTTATTTTGGCTATAGTGTAAAACATAGCAAATTGAATAATCCTAATAAATAACTATTGATATTAAATATGAAAAGGCTGTCTCAAAAGGGCAGCCTTTTTTATAAGATGAATATTAGAACCTCATCTGTCTTATTTTTACCCACGTTTAAAAAACAAAAGAGATAAATTAGAATAATGGGAAGAATTTTTGAAGTAAGAAAAGCCACCATGTTTGCCCGTTGGGATAGGATGGCAAAACAATTTACACGTATAGGTAAAGAAATTGTAATAGCTGTAAAAGCAAGTGGTCCAGATCCTGCTACCAATCCTGCATTAAGACGTTGCTATCAAAATGCGAAAAGCGTTGGAATGCCAAAAGACCGTGTAGAAGCTGCTATAAAGCGAGCGACGGGTAAAGACACTGCCAACTACGATGAAATTCTGCATGAAGGATATGCCCCACATGGAGTAGCATTGTTGGTAGAAACTGCAACTGACAATCACGTGCGCACGGTAGCCAATGTAAAAAGCATTTTCAATAAAGGAAATGGTGCACTAGGTAACAGTGGTAGTGTAAGCTTTCAGTTTAAAAAAGTAGGAAGTTTCAAACTAAAACCAGAAGGGTTAAGCCTAGATGATTTAGAGTTAGAATTGATAGACCATGGGTTAGATGAATTGGGAGAAAGTACCGATGAGAATGATAATGAGATTTTGGTGCTACGTTGTGCTTTTACCGATTTTGGTAGCTTGCAAAAAGCATTAGAAGACAAAGGCATTACTCCTTTGAGTGCAGAACTAGAATGGATACCAACCACAACTGTCCCCGTAACAGATGAACAAGCAGAAGATGTAAGTAAGCTTATTGAAAAATTAGAACAAGACGAAGATGTAAACAAAGTATTCCACAATATGGCATAATAAAAAAGTTATTGGCTTCACTCATTATAATAAAAAAGAGAAACAATTGAAAGGTTGTTTCTCTTTTTTATTATATGTAAAAATTATTGCAAACTCAGTAGGGACAAGTCGCGACTTTTCCCACAACGCTAACCCGTCCTACAAATCCTCAAATCCCGTAAATCCTGATTCAGACAAAAAGCGATGTCTGAACCACTTATGAAATTGATTAAATGATTTGCCTGATAAATACTCCTACTTATTAATTCCCAATAATCAAAAGAATCAACTAATTCAGTGGTTCAGACAATCAATCCTATCATCCTATAAATCCAGATTCAAACAAAAACATTCGGCAACTACTATTGCAACTTCCATACGGGCAGACAAAACTTCTGCAACACGAAAACTTCTTAATTCATTTTTGAAGAAAAATATTATTAAATGAAACTTAATAATTGGATTTTTTATAGAAGTAAATTTTTATTAATTAATCAACTGTTCAGAAAAAATAATTCTGGCAATCTCAAAATACTATAAACCCTTTTTGAGACAACAAAAAATCTTGTAAATCATTTAATCAAATAAATATAGGTTCAGACAGAAAGGTCAGAATTCAATGAAAAATAGAAATCAAAGAAAGTTAATTTGCTATTTACAACAAACCACCTACCACATACTCCCTCTCCACTTCTTAGGCTTGTGTTTATCCCAAAGCTGTCTAGCATCAGGAGTAAGGTCGAATGTGAAAATAGCTGTTAACATAATAGCAGAAAACAATCCCCCTTTTATAATAATTGCTACCCAACGGGTAAAAAATGTACCAGTATAATAGGCAATTCCAAATGCTACACCCCAAGCCAAAAGCGCCCATACTGTCTTTTTATCGAAAGGCTGCATATTGAATTTTCTACGAATAAATTCAAACCTAATATAATTATATACTATAAATGAAATCAACTGCGCATACGCAGAACCAATTATGCCATAAGATTTGATGAAGAAATAGTTGGTGGGTATTACCAAAAATATCATAACCAATCCACTGAAAAAATCGAAACGCCATTGAGAAGAAGTGAGAATTACCATTCCATTTACACCAGTTCCTGCATCAATCACCCTCATCAATCCTAAAATAATCATGGCATCAATTCCTGCTAAATAAGTTGGCTTTAATGCAAGTGCATGAATTACACCTGAAGCATTGAGCACCACATTGCCATAAATAAACAAGCTTGCCAATAGCATATTGATACAGCTTCTTGTATAAATCCTATTTACTTCTACCAAATCTTTGTCTTTCCATGCTTGAGCCAATACGCCCACACTAATAGATTGCAACACTCTTTGTGGCACTTGCACCAAATTTGCCATGTATTGTGCTAATGTGAAAATAGCTGCTGCACCAATGTTTACCATTCCACCAATAAAAATCCCATCGATAGTTTGTCCGAGTGCAGTAATCATTACACCACTAAACATCAATCCCTGCATCCAAACCATCTTCTTCCAAAACTTTTTGGTTACCCTGCTTACTTTAAAGCTTAAATGAAGCTTGTTTAGCTTGAGAATATAGATTGCTAGGATGATAAATATCACCAAATAAAGCATGGAATAGATATAGATAAACCAACTATAATTGATGATTTTGGCATAATACAATAGAATAAGAACAGTGGTAAATATTCTTAATAATGTTTCCTTTAAGAAATTGGTGACGATTGTTTTCTTGAGAACCCAAGCGAAAGATTCTAATACGGTAAAAAACAACAACCCCAAACCCAATGGAAAAACCCAGAAATAATAATCAAGAAATAGCTGAGAACCCCTACTAAATTTACGAATCATAAAGGGTTCGTACACTATGCCTACGCCTACTGTGATTAAAAACCCTATTAATGCAGCACAAAGCACCCAAGTAAGTATGTCTATTTCGTGGTTGGGAAGATTGTCTTTGTAATAAGGATAGAATTTGTAAAGCACTGAGATTGCACCAAGACTAGCAAAGGCATAGATGTTTTGTGCGAAATCGAAAAATAAGCGAGTTAGACCAAACTGTGCTTCTGTAAAAGCGCCATTCTTTGTATATAGATAGATATTGAAAGCTCCTATTAAAAACCCAATATATAATAATATACTAGAAGTAATGGCTTGTTTACGAATGGTGGACATATTAGAAAAATTACCCTCTTTTCATTTAATTGATAAGGGGGTAAATGTAAAGAGAACCAAAAGCTAGAAGGGATATTATTTTAGAATCAGCTTCAATCTTAATTGAACAGTAGAGATATATAACTAAAAAAGCCAACATCAGATAATACCGATGCTGGCTTTTCAATATAAAAAGTATTTAAAATTCTAATAATTACGCTCTCGCATTATTAATAACGATACATATCTGTTTTGAATGGCCCATTCTTAGCTATACCTAAGTAGTTAGCTTGTTCATCAGTTAATTCATCAAGTTCTACACCAATTTTAGATAAATGCAAACGAGCTACTTTTTCGTCAAGCACTTTTGGTAATACATATACTTGGTTTTCGTACTGAGCTGAATTAGTCCACAATTCTATTTGTGCTAAAGTTTGGTTGCTGAATGAGCTACTCATTACAAAGCTAGGATGACCAGTAGCACAACCTAAATTTACCAATCTACCTTCTGCTAAGATGATAACATCTTTACCATCAATATTGTAAATATCTACTTGTGGTTTTACAGTGTCTTTTGTATGACCATAATTGGTATTTAACCAAGCCATATCTATTTCCACATCAAAGTGACCGATGTTACAAACGATTGCTTTATCCTTCATTACACGGAAATGTTTTTCAGTAATCAAGTCTCTACAACCACTAGCAGTTACGATAATATCTGCTTCAGCAGCAGCTTTTATCATTGGTTTTACTTCAAAACCATCCATTGCAGCTTGTAATGCACAAATAGGATCTACTTCTGTTACAATTACTCTGCAACCAGCACCTAATAATGAAGCGGCAGAACCTTTTCCTACATCACCATAGCTACCTACAACAGCTACTTTACCAGCCATCATCACATCTGTAGCACGACGAATAGCATCTACCAAACTTTCTTTACAACCATATTTGTTGTCGAATTTAGATTTGGTTACAGAATCATTTACATTGATTGCAGGAATTGGCAATGTGCCTTTCGCCATACGCTCATATAAACGGTGAACACCCGTAGTAGTTTCTTCTGACAATCCTTTGATGTTTGCAACCAATTCAGGATAAGTATCAAAAACCATATTGGTTAAATCACCACCATCATCTAAAATCATATTTAAAGGACGATCTGCTCCACCAAAAAACAATGTTTGTTCAATACACCAATCAGCTTCTTCTTGTGATTGACCTTTCCAAGCAAATACACCAATACCAGCAGCGGCAATTGCAGCAGCAGCATGATCTTGTGTAGAAAAAATGTTGCAAGAACTCCATTTTACTTCTGCACCCAATGCCACTAATGTTTCAATTAACACAGCAGTTTGAATAGTCATGTGTAAGCATCCTGCTACTCTTGCACCTTTTAAAGGCTGACTAGGACCATATTCAGCACGGATAGCCATTAAACCCGGCATTTCGGCTTCTGCTAAACGAATTTCTTTTCTTCCCCATTCTGCAAGGCTAATATCTGCTACATTGTATGGCAAAGCAAAATTGATAGTTGACGATAAAGTTGACATATATTTTAATTTAGGAAGCGAATATAGAGTTGTAGAACAAAATAATACATACTTGCACATAATTAGAATAAAGCTACATTATCTAGTGTTACAAAAGAATATTTATACTTTTATTTGCAATTATGGAAACAAGAAAAGAACAAACAACTGCTAGCCAAATTGCATTAGATGATAAAGACATTGCGATACTAAGGGAGTTGCAAAAAAATGCAAAGGCAACTGTAAAAGAAATAGCAGAACTAGTGCATCTTAGCACTACTCCCGTGCATGAACGAATAAAAAGAATGGAGCAAAATGGTGTGATTAAGCAATATGCCACATTAGTTGACCATTCAAAAGTAAAAAAAGGGCTGATGGTTATTTGCTATGTTTCTCTAAGGCAACATGATAAAGAGCAGGGTGCAAAATTCATAACCCGTATCCAAGAAATGAATGAGATAATAGAATGCTACAATATTTCTGGCGAGTTTGATTTTATGCTAAAAGTAGTAGCCGAAAACATGGATGACTATTATAATTTTCATGTAAACAAACTAAGCCAAGCGGAGAATATTGGGCATGTGCAAAGTGTGTTTGTAATGGGAATAATTAAACAAACACACCAACTAGTTTATTAACTTGAAATTAAATTTTAACCACATAGACACATAGGCACATAGGACAGTAAATAATTTAAAAATAGGTACGATAGAACTTATAGAAAAAAATACACAGTTCATATAAAGTTTTGCATAAACGAAACTTGGTTATAAGTAATGCTTATTTATAAATAAGTAATCAGTCAAAATTAAATTTAATTTATTACGTTATTTATACGTGTCAAGAAGAATAAAGCAAATATCGTTATCAGAGGAAGAAAAGTCTAATTTAGAGTATGGATTTAAGTATGATGTCAA